>SMEQ01000026.1_pt1 | contig 49821 bp, 41 predicted proteins | sample 2456281 | NCBI WGS metagenome assembly SMEQ01 (sample SAMN10132596, study PRJNA489261) | soil metagenome | isolation source: day1 antibiotic-loamy sand soil ammended with raw manure from dairy cow... | place: USA | collected 2015-04-01
TGACAAGAAACTGAATGAAATAGTTTAGCTTTAACCAAAATAATGAGCTTCATATTTTATAATTAGAGATGAGGCAGACACACAATAGTGGACACTACCGATTTAAGTTGAGTATATATACTTTTAATCTATTCTCAAAATATCAGCACGCCCTTAAAAAACAAAAGTGGGATAATCCATTCGGACTACCCCACTTTTTATCTTTATAAAGAAATCTTACTCTTCGTCATCGAATTCAAGAACTTCTTTATTACTAATTAACAATTCATATTCATCTTTCGAACCTACGATCATGTCTTTGTATTCTGGCATACCAGTACCTGCAGGTATAATACCACCCACAATAACATTCTCTTTCAGTCCAGCTAAATCATCAGCTTTACCACCAATGGCAGCAGTAGATAACACCTTAGTAGTTTCCTGGAACGATGCTGCTGAAATCCAGCTTACCGTACCTAAAGAAGCTTTAGTAATCCCTAATAACAATGGAGCAGAAGTCGCTGGAACCGCATCACGATATTCAGCTACTTGTTTATCCATACGTTTTAAAGTACTGTTTTCTTCTCTTACTTCTCTAAGCGTTACAACGCGTCCTTGACGTAAAGTTTCAGAATCACCTGATTCAATGATTACTTTCTTGTCAAACAACCAATCATTCTCAATAGTGAATTCTTGTTTAGTAACAACATCACCTTCTAAGAAACGACTATCGCCTTGATCTAAGATTTGAACCTTACGCATCATTTGACGCACAATTACTTCAATATGCTTATCATTAATTTTTACACCTTGCAAACGATATACTTCTTGAATTTCATTTACTAAGTACTCTTGAACAGCATAAGGACCTTTAATCGCTAAAATATCTCTAGGCGTGATCGCACCATCAGATAAAGGATTACCCGCTTTTACGAAGTCACCATCTTGTACAGTAATTTGACGAGATAATGGAACTAAGTATTTCTTAACCAATCCATCTTTAGATTCAACGATCATTTCACGGTTACCACGCTTAACACCTCCGAAGCTTACAACTCCATCGATTTCAGCTACTACTGAAGGGTTAGAAGGATTTCTCGCTTCAAACAATTCTGTAACTCTCGGTAAACCACCCGTAATATCTCGACTTCTTCCCATTACGCGAGGAATCTTCACCATTACTTGACCACTCTTCACTTTCTCACCTATTTGTACGTTCAAGTGAGACCCGACTGGTAAGTTATAGATTTTAGCCTCTTCGTTTCCATCTAAGCTTTCTAGAATAATCGTAGGAATTTTAGTTTTATCCTTCGTTTCTATAATTACTTTTTCTCTATGGCCTGTTTGCTCATCCGCTTCTTCACGGTAAGTTACCCCATCAAGAATATTTTCATAATTGATCATACCATCAACGTCAGCAATAATTACTGCGTTAAACGGATCCCAAGTACAAATAACATCTCCTTTTTCAACTTTCTGACCATCTTTAACAGCCAAAGTAGAACCATAAGGAATATTATTCGTAATTAATAAACGATCATTTTCCATATCCGTGATACGCATCTCACCCGTACGGCCGATGACAATATTCACTTCTTTTCCAGCATCATTGATAGATTTCGTTGTTCTTAATCCATCAAACTGAATCGTACCATCAAACTTCGCTAATAAGGAAGACTCTGTTGCAGCTGAGTTAGCCGTACCACCAACGTGGAACGTACGTAACGTTAACTGTGTACCAGGTTCACCAATCGATTGAGCTGCAATAATACCTACTGCATCACCTCTTTGAGCGGTAATTCCTGTTGCTAAGTTCTTACCATAACATTTCACACAACATCCAAGTGGAGCTTCACATGTTAATACAGATCTGATTTCAACAGATTCAATACCTGAATCTTCAATGGCTTGAGCAATATCTTCATCAATTTCAGCACCTGCTTCTACGATTAATTCATCAGAAACTGGATCATATACATCATGCAATGTGTTTCTACCTAAAATACGATCGTATAATGGTTCTATAATTTCTTCGTTATCTTTCAATGCAAAGATTTCAATACCTCTAAGAGTATGACAATCTACATCTACAATAACTACATCCTGAGCAACGTCAACTAAACGACGCGTTAAGTAACCCGCATCAGCCGTTTTAAGAGCTGTATCCGCAAGACCTTTTCTCGCACCGTGAGTAGAAATAAAGTAATCTAATACACTTAACCCATCCTTAAAGTTAGATAGAACTGGATTTTCAATAATCTCAGATCCTGAAGAACCAGAACGACGTGGTTTAGCCATTAGACCTCTTAACCCTGCTAACTGCTTAACCTGTTGTTTACTACCTCTTGCACCTGAATCTAACATCATATAAATAGCGTTAAATCCTTGATCATCTCTAGCCATTTCGGTAATCAATGATTCCGTAACACGAGTATCAGCACGTGACCAAATATCAATAATCTGGTTATAACGCTCGTTATTGGTAATTAAACCCATGTTGTAGTTCTCCCAAACTTCTTCAACTTCTACTTGAGCAGCAGCAAGTAATTCTTCCTTCACATTAGGAATGATCAGATCATTCAAACTGAAAGATAAACCACCTTTATAAGCTGCCTCAAAACCTAAATCTTTAATATCATCTAAGAAAGCAACTGTTTCTGGAATGCTTGTGTTTTTCAAGATTTTACCAATAATCTCACGTAATGACTTCTTCGTTAAAAGTTCATTTACATAACCATGAGACTTCGGTACAATTTGATTAAACAATACTAATCCAACAGTAGTTTCAATTAATTGTTCTTCTAATTGACCCGCTTTATTACGAATAGGTACTCTAACTTTAATGTGAGAGTGCTTATCTAAGCGTCCTTCATTATAAGCTATATTTACTTCTTCAGCATTGTAGAAAGCCATGCCTTCCCCTTTCATCTTACGTTCTTCTGTAGACTTTCTTCCTTTTGTAAGATAGTAAAGACCTAGAACCATATCCTGAGAAGGTAATGCAATTGGAGTTCCGTTTTGAGGGTTTAGAATATTATGAGAAGCCAACATTAATAATTGAGCTTCTAAAATAGACGCATTACTCAAAGGTACGTGAACTGCCATCTGATCACCATCAAAGTCAGCGTTAAACGCAGAACAAACTAATGGGTGTAAGCTAATCGCCTTTCCTTCAATCATTTTAGGTTGGAAAGCCTGAATTGATAATCTGTGTAACGTAGGAGCACGGTTTAATAACACCGGATGTCCTTTCAACACATTCTCTAAAATATCCCAAACCACTGCTTCTTTACGTTCTACTAATTTCTTAGCAGATTTCACCGTTTTAACTATACCTCTTTCAATCAACTTACGAATGATAAAAGGTTTAAATAATTCGGCTGCCATATCCTTAGGGATACCACATTCGTGTAATTTTAATTCTGGACCTACAACAATTACAGATCTTCCTGAATAATCCACACGCTTACCTAAAAGGTTTTGACGGAAACGTCCTTGTTTACCTTTTAGTACGTCAGATAATGATTTAAGCGCTCTTCCACCTTCTGCTTTAACAGCATTAGATTTTCTGGAGTTATCAAATAAAGAATCCACTGCCTCTTGTAACATACGTTTTTCATTACGTAAAATTACTTCTGGTGCGCGGATATCTAATAAACGTTTTAAACGATTATTACGAATAATTACACGACGGTATAAATCATTTAAATCAGAAGAAGCAAATCGACCCCCATCTAATGGAACTAATGGACGCAATTCTGGTGGAATCACCGGAACATATTGCATAATAGCCCATTCAGGACGATTTTCAACTCTTGTATTAGCATCTCTAAATGCTTCTACGACGCTTAATCTCTTAAGTGCTTCTTGCTTTCTTTGTTGAGAAGTCTCATTTGCTGCTGCTGCACGTAGTCCATAAGACAATTCATCTAAGTCTAAACGACTTAATAAGCTATGAACTGCTTCTGCACCCATTTCAGCGATGAACTTGTTGGGATCATCTGCTGGCAAATATTGATTTTCTTTAGATAAAGCATCTTGAATATCCAAGAACTCATCTTCCGTCAATAAAGCCATGTAAGTATCTTCGTTCTCTTTCAAGCTTAGTTTTTGACGGATAATTTCTTCCGCTTCACCCGCTTGAACTACCACATAACGCTCATAGTAAATAATGGTTTCTAATTTCTTAGAACTTACTCCCAATAAGTAACCTATTTTATTAGGTAAACTCTTGAAATACCAAATATGTACTACAGGAACCACTAATTTCAAGTGACCCATGCGTTCTCTTCTTACCTTCTTTTCTGTTACCTCTACTCCACAACGATCACAAACGATACCACGGTAACGAATGCGTTTATATTTTCCACAAAAACATTCGAAGTCTTTAACTGGTCCAAATATTTTTTCGCAGAATAAACCATCACGTTCAGGTTTATATGTTCGATAGTTTACAGTTTCTGGCTTGAGAACTTCTCCGTATGATCTATTTAAAATGCTATCCGGTGATGCCAAGCTGATGGTAATTCTATCAAATCCCGCTTTTGGACGGTTATCTTTCTTTAATGCCATTTTAGCAATTTTTTTTAATGTCAAAAACTGTCCCACTTAATTAAAAGTGGGAACAGAGATTAAATTATTTGTTGTCAAAAGTCAATTCTAATCCTAAACCACGTAACTCATGTATTAATACATTAAAGGATTCTGGAATACCTGCTGCAGGCATATTTTCTCCTTTAACAATCGCTTCATAAGCTTTAGCTCTACCCACTATATCATCAGATTTAATGGTTAGTAACTCTTGTAAAGTATTAGATGCACCATAAGCTTCTAAAGCCCAAACCTCCATCTCACCAAATCTCTGACCACCAAATTGTGCTTTACCACCAAGAGGTTGTTGAGTAATTAAACTATATGGTCCAATAGAACGAGCATGCATCTTATCATCAATCATATGGTGTAACTTAAGCATGTAAACTATACCTACAGTTGCTTTCTGATCAAAACGATCACCTGTTTCACCATCATATAAATGCGTATGTCCATATTTAGGAAGTCCTGCTTTTTCAATTAATTCTTGAACTTGTTCAGCACTTGCACCATCAAAAATTGGAGTAGCAAATTTAATACCTAACTTTTCACCTGCCCAACCTAAAACGGTTTCATAAACCTGTCCTAAGTTCATTCGAGAAGGAACACCTAATGGATTCAAAACTATATCCATCGGAGTACCGTCTTCTAAGAAAGGCATATCTTCTTCACGAACAATTTTCGCAACAATACCCTTGTTACCGTGACGTCCAGCCATCTTATCACCTACTTTCATCTTACGCTTAACTGCTAAATAAACTTTAGCTAGCTTCAACACACCTGTTGGTAATTCATCACCTATAGATAAGTTAAACTTCTCACGCTTATAACGACCTAATTCTTCGTTATACTTGATGTTGTAGTTATGTAATAAAACATTCACTAATTCATTGATCTCTTCGTCGTTAGTCCACTCTAATGGATTTACGTTTTGATAATCAATAGATTCTAAAACTTTCTTGCTGAATTTACCACCTAAAGAAACTACTGGCTCACCATAAGTGTTACGTACACCTTGAGAGTCTTTGTTTTTAAGTAAAACTTGTAATTTCTCAATTAATAGAGTCTTCAACTTAGCGATGTTCTCCTGATAAGAAACTTCCAATTTGTCTAATTCAGTTTTCTCCTGAACCTTACTTACTTTATCTTTCTTAGCACGTTGGAATAATTCTTTTCCGATAACAACTCCTTCAACTGAAGGTGGAGCTTTCAAAGAAGCATCTTTTGCATCTCCTGCTTTATCACCAAATATAGCCCTTAGTAACTTTTCTTCTGGAGTTGGATCACTTTCACCTTTAGGTGTAATCTTACCAATTAAGATATCTCCTTCTTGAATTAAAGCACCGATACGGATAATACCGTTCTCGTCTAAATCTTTAGTAGCCTCTTCAGAAACGTTAGGAATATCTGAAGTTAATTCCTCTTCTCCTAATTTAGTATCTCTGATTTGAGCTTCAAATTCTGTAATATGAATGGAAGTAAACCAATCCTCTTTTACTACTTTTTCACTAATTACGATAGCATCCTCAAAGTTATAACCCTTCCACGGCATGAATGCCACTTTCAGGTTTCTTCCTAATGCTACTTCTCCATTTTGAGTTCCGTAACCTTCTGTTAAGAAATCACCTGTTACTACTTTTTGACCTTTGCGCACAGCTGGCGTTAGGTTAACGTTAGTATTATGGTTTGTTTTCTTGTATTTAGTTAATTGATACACTTTCAAGTCAGACTCAAAAGAAACCAATCTATCTGTATCTGTTCTTTCGTAACGAACATGTATTTCATTAGAATCTACATATTCAATGACTCCATTTCCTTCTGCATGAATTTGAATTCTTGCATCACGAGCTGCTTTTCCTTCATAACCTGTACCTACAATTGGCGCATCTAAACGAACCAAAGGTACTGCTTGACGTTGCATGTTCGCTCCCATCAGGGCACGGTTAGCATCATCATGCTCTAAGAAAGGAATCAAACTTGCAGATAATCCTACAATTTGATTCGGAGCAACATCCATGTATTCCAGGTCGTTCGGCTCTAAAATAGGGAAATCATCTGCCTGACGTGAATTAATACGATCAGATTCAAAGTTTCCATCTTCATCAAGCAAAGTATTCGCCTGAGCAATCTTCATTTCATCTTCTTCCTCAGCACTTAAGTAATGAGAAGTTGACAAATCAACATTTCCTTCTGTTACCTTATGATATGGAGTTTCAATAAAGCCCATTTCATTGATTTTGGCATGAACACAAAGTGTTGATATCAAACCAATATTTGGTCCTTCCGGAGTTTCAATAGTACATAAACGACCATAATGTGAGTAGTGAACGTCACGAACCTCGAAACCAGCTCTTTCTCTACTTAAACCACCAGGTCCTAATGCTGAAATTCTACGTTTGTGCGTGATTTCAGATAATGGGTTGGTTTGATCTAAGAACTGAGATAACTGAGAAGTTCCAAAGAAAGAATTAATTACAGAACTTAAAGTTCTTGCATTAATTAAGTCAATTGGAGTAAATACTTCATTATCTCGAACGTTCATACGCTCTCTAATCGTACGAGCCATACGACTTAAACCAACACCGAATTGAGCATACAATTGCTCTCCTACTGTTCTTACACGACGGTTGCTTAAGTGATCAATATCATCTACTTCCGCCTTACCATTAGATAGACGAACTAAATATTTAATAATTTCTATGATATCTTCTTTGGATAAAACTCGCTTATCTAATTCGAAATCTAAGTTTAATTTTCTATTAATCTTATAACGACCAACTTCTCCTAAATCATAACGACGCTCACTGAAGAATAATTTCTCAATAATTCCTCTTGCTGTTTCATCATCTGGTGCATCAGACCCACGAAGTTGTCTATATATTAACTGAACTGCTTCTAATTCTGAGTTGGAAGTATCTTTATTAAGCGTGTTATAAATAATACTATAATCACCACTCATCTCTTCCTTCTGAACAAAAACATTGTCAATGTTCATGTCAATAATCAACTCAATATTATCTTCATCTAATTCCTTATCTCTTTCCAACACAACTTCCGTACGCTCGATAGAAACTACTTCACCAATATCTTCATCTGTAAAGTCTTCTGTCCATGTTCTTAAAACATTCGCAGCCAACTTACGTCCAATACTAGCTTCTAAAGTTTCTCTATCAGCCTTCACTTCATCAGCAATACCAAACAACTCTAAAATATCCTTATCAGTTTCAAAACCAATAGAACGTAATAAAGTAGTTACTGGGAACTTTTTCTTACGATCGATATATGCATACATGACATTATTAATATCTGTAGCAAACTCCATCCAAGAACCTTTAAAAGGAATTACTCTTGCTGAATAAATTTTAGTTCCGTTAGGATGAGTACTTTGACCAAAGAATACTCCTGGAGATCTATGTAACTGAGAAACGATTACACGCTCAGCACCATTAATCACAAATGTACCACGAGGTGTCATATAAGGAATGTTCCCTAAAAACACATCCTGTACAATAGTTTCAAAATCAATATGCTCTTCGTCATTACAACTTAAACGCAATTTTGCTTTTAAAGGTACAGAGTACGTAAGTCCACGCTGAATACATTCATCAATTGAATATCTTGGGGGATCTACGAAGTAATCCAAAAACTCTAACAAGAAAATATTTCGAGTATCCGAAATTGGAAAATTGTCCTGAAACACTTTAAACAAGCCTTCATTTGTTCGCTTATCTGGAGTGGTTTCTAATTGAAAGAAATCACTGAACGACTCTAACTGTACGGATAAAAGATCAAGAGAATCACTCAAGTCCTTTATTGTCCCGAAGTCTAGCCTGCCGTTGGCATTCAATTTAAATTCTGACATATTTTATAAACTATTATTAACACAAAAAAACCAGCTCCACCTAAGTCAAGCAAGGTCATTTTAGTTAAATGTTGAAGATGATTAATAAATACAAATTCGTCTTATTCAAAAACAGAATGCACAAAATTACAACCTTTAAAGATTAACACCAAAAAAGCTATAACTATTATTTCCGAAAAACCAATTTAAATCTTTGTTAAAGTTTCCATATCGAATATTTATTAAATGTGTAAATATAATTAACTGACTGAATGCTAGTTACTTGTCTTTATACATCTCAACTTTCACCTGCTCAACTTTAAGCCCATCTATGTCTAAAATAGTAAAATCAAATTTCTTAAAACTAATTCTTTCGTTCAGTTTTGGAAATTTACCAGACAATTCAAGCAATAATCCAGCTAAAGAATCACTTTGACCACGCACACTTTCAAAAACATTTACAGGAATTCCCATAATTCTACACATATCATTGATCAAAACTTTCCCTTCGAAAATATAATTAAACTCATCTATTTTTCTATATTTCAACATATCTTCATCAAACTCATCTCTAATGTCACCTATTATTTCCTCCATGACGTCTTCTAAAGTCACCACTCCAGAAGTGCCTCCAAACTCATCAACTACAATCGCAAAATGATTACGCTTTTGTTGAAATTCTCTCAATAAATCATCAATCAACTTACGTTCGTGCACAAAAAATGCAGGCCTCATCAAACTATGCCAATCGAAACCATCCATGTCTTGATAAGGTAATAGATCTTTAGTATATATCATCCCCACAATCGTATCTATACTCTTATCATAAACAGGCATTCGGGAATATCCGGCCACCTCTACTTTCTCCAATACTCTTTCAAAATCCCAACTTTTTCTAATGGCTCCAATTTCTAATCGAGGAAGCATGATTTGCTTTACCGTAATTCTACCAAACTTCAAAATGGACTTAAAAATCTCAATCTCTTCTTTTGTCGCGTCATGTCCCATACTAAATTTTACTAAATCTGCAAACTCTTTAGGATCTGCTTCCAATAGATTTTGTTTCATGCGTTTCTCTTCTCGATAAGCCTTACTGTCCACTAGCCACTTTGCGGCAGGTTTAAAAACAGTAAGTAAAACATTGACTATCGGCGCAGAAAACAACACCATTTTGATGTTATTTTCACGTGCATACACTTTAGGTAAAATCTCGCCAAAAAGCAACAAGATAAAGGTCAGCGAAAGTAATACCAATATAAAACTGGTGAAGGGATTATCTGTTATAGGCTCCAAAATATAATGGGTCGCTAAAATAATAACGATAGATAAGATATATTTCGAGGCGCGCAAACCCGCTAATAATAAATCTGGCCGATCTAAAAGCCGAATAGCTTGTTTAGAGCCAGGTTGACCCTTCATTTTAAGATAATTGATATCCTTTATATTTAAAGTAAAGAAAGCCACTTCAGCTCCAGCAGATAAAGCCACAATAAAGAGAAGCGTAAATATCAATAATAAGAACGCGGTTATATTAACAGTAGGCATTACTGTTGTAATTTCTAAAAATAAGCTGCTATTCAATAACTGTGATATCATAAGTATATAAAGTTAAGCTTCCACTTCCATTTTAAATTCAATATTATTAATTTTAATCTAATGGACAAAAAATCCATCCTCCTAAATAAAAACTAATGCTTGTAATGTTTCAATTTCTTAAAGTCTCTACTCAAATGCTACTTCTTATCAATTAAAAAGTGTGCCATTCTTCAATATAAAATAATTTCCGATATTAATACAAAACCATTAAACATTCAATAATGTTTCTCCTTCTAAAAAAGACACCATCGTTTTTGGAAAAGCAAATTCATTCAATCGGTCCCACGCTACCCATTGTCCATTTAAACCTTGTGGCAAATCCTTAAGTTCAATCATATAAAATTCAGAAAATATTTCCTGATGCGTTAATTTTTGTTTTCCAGAGCTCAAAGCAACAACACTTTCAAACGCCCAATCTTCAGGCAACAATTTATGAATATTCTCATTTTCAGCAGTTGGTGTTTCAATTAAATAAAATTGAAATAACCCTTTCCAAATATCGCTTTCACTTCTTTGCTCAATGAAATACAATTCGTCATATTTCAAAATGTAAAAATGAAAATATCTTTTAGTCACCTTTACTTTCTTTGATTTTACCGGCAATAGCTGTACTATATCTCCTTGAAAAGCAATACATTTAGAAGCGAATGGGCAAGTTTCACAAGACGGTTTTTTTGGAGCACAAACAGTTGCACCAAAATCCATGATTGCTTGATTATAAATATCAGGCTGACTTTTATCTATTAATTCGTTAGCTAATACGAAGAATCTTTTTTGAGTCTTTCCCAAACTCAAATCCCAATCCAAACCAAAATAACGAGATAAAACCCTATACACATTCCCATCTACTACAGCAAAAGGCAATTTATAGGCAAAAGATGAAATCGCAGCAGCAGTATATGGACCTACCCCTTTTAGTTTTAATATCTCTTCGTATTCCTTAGGAAAAACCCCCTCTTTTTCATTCACTATATATTGTGCAGAATAATGTAAATTCCGACATCTGGAATAGTATCCTAAACCTTCCCAAAGCAATAATACTTCTTCCAAAGGAGCTTCAGCCAAACTTTGAACACTTGGATATTGCTCCATAAATCTTAAGTAATAAGGCTCACCTTGAGCGGCTCGAGTTTGCTGTAGCATAATCTCAGAAATCCATATTTTATACGGATCTGTTTCTCCAATCCAAGCGAAGCTTCTATCATTAGAATGATGATGCCAATTCAGTAGTGTTTTTGTAAAGACGTCTGATTTACTTTTATTATTTTGTTTCATATTAAAAAGCTGTCCAAAGATACTTATATTTGTAGAGTAAATTAGCAAAGTAAATGTTTCAACACCATGCGTAAAATATTATCTGTTGTTTTCTTTTGTAGTCTTTATTTGAGTTTAGGACCTACTTCTCATGCTCAAAAACTCAGCAATCCTGAAATAGAAACTTTCCAACAATTGGAAGACAGTTTAATCAAGCTTGCAAAAGTCATGTTGAGAGATCCTCTTCATACAGAGAGAACCGAATCAGGTTTTAAATTTTCTGAAGTCCTCAAACATACCTTAGATTTACCTCATTCGTTTTATTATCCTTTTGAAAACTTAGGAAATACGATCCATGTGGAAGTTCCTACGGATAAAAAATTCAAAATTTTCAATTGGTTAGTTGCTCCTTCAGAAGTGATCAGAAGATATTATGCAGTTATTCAAACAGAACAAGGGCTTTTCCCTCTTTTAAATAATCCTGGAGAAATCAATGAACAATTGAAAACTAAAACATTGGATAGAAAAACTTGGTATGGCAATGAAATTTATAAATTACAAAGCTTTACAGAGAAAAATGAAACCTATTATTTATGGTATGGTATCAATACAGATGGCGTTTATTCTAATAAGAAATCATTAGATATTTTATATTTCAGAGATGGTGTACCCTACTTTGGTTTACCCCTTTTTGAGTTTCCTTCAGGAAATGCAAACCAAACTAAATTTTATCATAGATTAATCTGGGAATATAGTAAGCTAACAGGCTTTACCCTGAATTATGATGAAGAGAGAAAAATGATTTTATTCGATCGTTTAAGATCTGTGGTGAACGACGATAAACGCAGAAACACTTATGCGCCTTCAGGTCAAACAGAAGGATTAAGATGGAAAAATGGACGCTTTGAATATGTAAACGAAGCCATTCCTATATTAAAATTAGAAGACGGTGGAGCTCCCGTAGATGGAGTCTTCCCAGGTAGATAAAGTTAAAAATGAAGAAAAAAAATGAATGGAAATTCAAAGAAATAAATGAAGCGATATTCGACACATTAAAGCAATCGATGCCTAATGTGAATGATCATATTATATCCTTACTTGCAATACGCAATTTAAAAACAGGAAAAGCAGCTGATGATTTTGTAAATCCCAATATAGAAAACTTACATGACCCTTATTTGATGTCCGACATGGACAAGGCGGCAAATAGAATTAAAAAAGCCATAGAAAACAATGAAAGCATATTGATTTATGGAGATTATGACGTTGATGGCACTACTTCTGTTGCTATGTTATGGGAGTTTATAAATTATTTACATGATCAAAAATGGAGTGAAGAAAAGAAAAGCAATTTATCTTATTACATTCCAAATAGATTTAACGAAGGTTATGGCGTTTCTCAAAATGCTATTCAAAAAGCCATCGATGTATCAATTGATTTAATCATTACCGTAGATTGTGGTATAAAGGATATCACCTCAATTCAAAAAGCTAAAGATGCAGCTATAGACGTCATTGTTTGTGATCATCATGAGCCTGGAGAAGTATTGCCAGATTGTTATGCGATTTTAAATCCCAAAAAATCCATTTGTGCTTATCCTTTTAAAGATTTAAGTGGTTGTGGTGTAGCTTTTAAGTTGATACAAGCTCTATTAATAGCATTCGAACTGCCCAATGAAAAAGCATTTGAATATTTAGACTATGTAGTGATCAGTACAGTTGCTGATGTAGTAAGTCTAACAGGAGAAAATAGAATTTTAGCATGGAAGGGATTAGAAAAAATCAATAATAACCCTGCAGCATTTACACGAGCTTTATATCATCCAGATGTTTTATCCAATAACAATAAAATTACAGCTATTGATATTGGCTTTAAGATAGCACCTCTTATTAATGCCGCCGGAAGAATGGATGATGCTAAAACGGCAGTAGAGTTCTTTATTGCAGCACCTTCTAAACGAAAAGAGATTTTAGAAGAACTGGTTCAATTGAATAAAGAAAGAAGAGAAATTGATAAAGGTATTTCAATAGAAGCGAATGCTATTTTATCCAACCAGCCTATTCATGTTAATAACAAAAGTATTGTTTTATATAGTAAAGACTGGCATATCGGAACTGTAGGTATTGTAGCTTCAAGAATGATTGACAGGTATTATAAACCGACTTTTATTTTAACAGAAATAGATAAAGATATTTATTCGGGTTCAGGACGAAGTATTCCTGGTCTAAACTTAGTCGAAGTTTTGGAAAACCAAGCCGATAAATTACTTTCTTTTGGGGGACATTATTTTGCAGCTGGGCTTAGGATTCACGCAGATAACTTAGAAAGTTTTGCTGAGAAATTTGAAGCAGATGTCGATCTTTTATTAAATGAGGAAGACATGGTTCCTAATTTAGACATTGATGTAAGCATCAAGTTAGAACAGATTACAGATGGCTTAGTAACCACTTTAAAAAGACTTGAACCTTGTGGTCAGGACAATCCCCCTCCTATTTTTGCATCTGAAAAGATATCCATGAAAAATGTTCATTATGAATTTATTAAAGAAGAGCATTTAAAATTGTTTATTAAAACTCCAGATAGCGATTACGTTTCTAAAAGAATGGTAGCTATGGGATTTAATCTTGCCGAAGATTTCAAACAATTACAATTAACGAGTGATGACTTTATAGACATTGCATACGCTATCACCGAAAACGTATATAAGAGCCAGAAAAGTAATCAGTTAAGAATTATAGACATAAAAAAATCCCAGTAAATACTGGGATTTTTAATTTATTAAATATTTATTTTAAATTTTTTGAGGTGGCTCCATAACGTGTCCACATTTAGAACAAGTTCTTTTATCCACATCTGCATAAAAAGCTTCCATAACCGGTGGTAATTCTTTTACAATATCCTTTACGGGCATAAACTCTTCGTAAAGCAAATTAGAACAAGATTCACAATACCACGAAAAAGCATCTTCCATGTCTTCACTTCTTACTTTCTCAATTACTAAACCTATAGTATCTGCTTTCCTTTGCGGACTATGAGGCACTTTAGGAGGTAATAAGAACATTTCTCCTTCTTTTATACTAATATCTACAATTTCTCCTTCTTCTATAATTCTAACTACGATATCCCCTTGTAATTGATAAAACAATTCTTCTGTTTCATTATAATGAAAATCTTTTCTACTATTAGGACCACCCACTACCATCACTATAAAATCCTTGGCTTCTTTATAAACCTGTATATTACCTACTGGTGGTTTTAATTGATCTTTATGTTCTTCTATCCACTTGAATAAATGAAAAGGTCTGCTTACTTTCATATCGTCATTTTTAGTTAAATTTAATTTTACTTAATGATTAATGCAAATAATTTACCATTTAAATTGCAAACCAATAAATCCACTTATACCTGTATTGACATTTAATCCACCATCGGAAGCGCCCCCATGACCAGGAATAACAGAAGTTTGACCATTTGGAGTACCCGAACTTGGAATTATAGTATTATTAAAAGCATTTTTAACTCCGATATTTAAAAATAATTTGTCTTTCAAAAAAGGTTGCATAAAAGAAATGTCCAAGTTATGATAAGCCATTGTTTTAATCCCATCGTCAATAGTTACATTCCCGGTCACATCAGTTAATATCATAGGTGATCTTCCCGTGTATTTATAATTAGCAAGGAATTTCGTACTTGTTCTTTCCCAAAAATAACCGAATTGAGCAGAAGCTTCCCAATATCTGTAAGCATCGTAAGAAACTGTTTTCAAATTCTGATTTAATGCCACTGCTAATTTAATATCGATATTTTCGTAATGGTTTTGAGATGATAATTGCAAATTTAAATTTTCAAAAGCTCCAATATTAATATAAGTATAAGGATCAGGAGTTCCCGGTTGAATGGCATGACTAGTTTGAGCCAAGCTGATTAGATTTTTTACGTTATTATAAAAAACAGAAAAGGTGATGTTATTGAAATTGCTTTTTTCTTCATAAAGCGTATAACCCGTAGAAAATTGAACATGATGCCCTTCCTCTGCATGCAATTCATCATTACCGTAAATATCATGATTAGTGTCTTTAAAGTCCAAATACATTTCTTTTAATGTAGGTGCTCTAAATCCTCTTCCATAAGACATTCTTACTTGATAATGCGCATTAGGTTTGTACAACAAACTTAAAGAAGGCAAAATGGGTACTTTATATTGAGTGTTGAAAGCTGCTCTAATACCCGGTTGCAATTTCAAAACTTTAGAAAGTTGGTATTCCGTCATTAATAATAAAGCGTAATCACTAATTTCTTTGGAATCTCCTTGTAATTTTTCAGCACTTTCTGAAAATTCTAAATTGATGTCATATCCAAAAGTATAAGAAAACTTCCCTCTTTGATTATTATAAGTAGTTCTCAACGTTACATTATGAAATGCGGATTGACTTTGATCTCCTTCGAAAGTAGAAAGATGCTTATCCATAGTACTTAAATCAGTAAAAAAACTTTCTCGATCTCTATGGTAAATACTATAAGCATTATTTGATTCCCAATAACCTGAATCTCCCGTTCTCCAATAAGCTCTCAAACGATTCATAGATCTTGTAGAAGTGTACTTTTCATCGCGTACATTTCTATTGTGATAACTAAAAGTTTCATCTGACCCTTTAATTGAAATTTGATCCCTCATAAAATCAGACACAAAACTAATTCCTGCAAAATTATGAATAGGATAATGATACTTAAAGTGTCCAAAATATTGTTCTTTAGGTCTCCATAAAGGATTTCTTTTCTCTTTACTTTCAGGATCCCATCCTTCAAAATAGTTTCTACCACCCTGTAAAGTGAAATTATGTTTATCGATTTTTTTCGAAACACTCACATCTGCATTATATCTACCGACAGTTTCGTAATAGGTATTAATGCTTAAATCAAATGGTTTTTTATTAAGTTTTGATATCAAATTAATGACACCTCCAATAGCATCAGCTCCATACATGACACTCATTGGTCCTTGAACGATTTCAATCCGTTCTACATTATTCAAATTCAAAGTACTTAAGTCAATATTTTGACCTTCTCTTCCATTGACAGGCATTCCATCTACTAAGATTTTCACATTATCTCCAGTCAAACCTTGCATCTTAATAGTTCCACCCGTCATGGCATCTTGTCCTATAGAAATGCCTAATTCATTTTTTAAAATATCTTGTAAATTATGAGCACCTTGCTGTTTAATATCTTCTGCTGTGATAATAGAATACAAAGAAACAGCTTCATCCAATCTTGTGGGTCTTCCCAAACCTGTTACCACCACTTCATTTAAACGATTTTGATTTTGTGTAGTAAATAAAACCACAGAATCTTTAGAAGGCGCAGCAATGGTATGTTTTTCTGTATTAATAGTCATTCCAGATAAAACGACTTCAATAGGATAAGTTTCAACATCCAAAAAAGCCTCACCATTGACATCTGTCAGGAGAAGCATTTTTTTCATATTAAAAAGCATAGTGATTTCAATTTTCACGCCTACACTTGGTTGCTTACTTTCATCAAGCACTTTTAGTTTCAAATGAGCAAAAGATGATAATTGAAAACACAACCCCACACAAATCAACAGAAAACTACGAATTAACATGGACCATTTTTAAAAAAGAAGAGCCTTTTCAAAATATTTAAATTGAAAAGGCTCATAAAATAAAATTATTTTTTAATCACTTTCTTGGAAATTAATCCTTGATCTAATTGTACATAAACCATATACATACCACTTGCTAAAGTGCTTAGGTCAACTTCAACAGTTTGTGACCCAACATTAAAGTTTTGATTTTTCATCATTAAATGTCGACCACTCATATCTGTAACTACAACTCCTCCAACTTGAGGTTTCGCATTATTTTCTAAACGAAGCGTGATCTTATCCGTTGTTGGATTAGGATAAACTTCAAAACTATAATCATTTCTCCATTCTGAAACAGAAACCCCGTCATCTACCATCTTGTATTCGAAAACGATATCACCTGGTGCTAAACCTTCTGGTGCAGATGCGCCTAATGCCGCTTTACGGAAACGGACATGAAATACTTTATCTTCTTTTGATTTTACGAAATAAGCATTAGGTACAATCTTGTACTCATTAGTTTCATTTCCACCTCTCCAAGATCTTCCAATCACATTGATATTCTCATTACTTAAAGTAATGTCATCACCCCACTCGATAAAGTTGAAAGCCTCATCGTTATTAGTATCAGGATCTTCTGAAACATCTAAAGCTCCAAAAGCAGCAGTTTGATTATTAAGCAATACCCCTGTTACGCCATACCACATTGTTTGTGGTCCCTGAGTAACCAGTTCTTTATATCTTGTAAAAATCATATCCCAAGAATCAGAAGTAGGTTCATGATTAATAAACGATTCATCAGTAAAATTGAAATAAGTAAATAGCTTATCTCCATAATCTGACCCATTAAAAGTAATTTTCGTGATTTCTGCTTCAGTAGTAGCGTCTATATCTGCATACCAAAACTCCCAAGTTCTTTCTGGACTCATCGGGTCGTGTTCTTTCACGTAAACTTTATATTTAGGTTCATTTTGATCAACTGGACCACCTGGGAAAGCTGCTGCCTTAGTTAAAATAAAGACCTTTTGACCTACAATTTTATGTGAAGACATATCATACATTCCCCATCCCAAATTAAAGTTCGTTTGAGGATCATCTGGTGTCCATTGATTAAACGCTCCCGTGTCCCAAGTAGAAACAGAGTTGAATAATTTAAAATCGTCCACCTCTTGACTAGAAACCAAAGTATTTAAATCAGCCGTTAAATCATACATGAAATAATCTTCTGCTGTGTTGAGTTCATTAGCACTTTCTACAAATATTTGTAAAACATCCCAATTTCTAGAGGCATGGTTTGCATATACACCAACAGACATAGGTGTTGATCTAAAGGCTAAGTCCCAACTATCATTCACAATAGAGGTTTTATTCTTGGAGTCTAAAGAATAAAAAACTGAATTCTGATAACTCTGTTCCATAGAAACAGTGTCTTTTACAAAATCATTTTGAGCATTCGATTGTATAGATAATGAAGCTAAGCCAATCGATAAAAGTAAAGTGTGTTTTCGCATAGTATGTTTTTATATTTCCAAAGGTACTACGACTAAGTATTTATTTTGACCTCAAAGACGCTATATCAAGTAGATATGACAGACTAATGACGTTAGAAATGACAGCAAAAAACCACTTCTTGATGATATACAAGAAGTGGTCTTTAAATTCTTTATTCAAAAGCGTGCTGAACATGATTTAAGTCATTATTCATCACTCGAAATCTCAAGATTTATTTTTGACTTTTTAGTGACATATAAAAACAAAGTTATTCCTGCAATGATCAATCCTGTGGAGATTAACTCTGCTTGAGTAGGTTGAATAAACCCAAAATCATACTTCGTATTTACTCTAATTTGCTCGATTAGGAAACGTTCCAAACCATTAAATATCAAGTAAACACCAAATAATTGTAAAGGAGTTTTAAACCGACGTCTTAGCAACCACAAAATGCTAAATATGAGTAAGCTCATGAAGAACTCATAAATCGGTGTTGGAAATACTGCTGCGGGTAAAACGTGGTTATAATCACCAGGGAGAGGATTTACAATTGGAATACCATCATTATTGACATTGTATTTATAATTTTGAGCTACCATCCAAGTAGGTAAAATGGATGGGAAATACTTATGTGGTACTTCTTTAAAATTTCTAAACTCATAAAAAGCATTTGGATTATCCTGAACAATTTGATTAAATTCATCTGGACCTGAAGCTGCTACTACTTGACCTTGCTCGTTAGTTACATATGCGCTGTTATAAATCCCCCAATCGCCGTCTCCTGCGAATTGACAACCTAAACGGCCCACTCCATATGCAATAATTAAAGCTGGCGCACAAGCATCACAGAGTCTTTTAAAACTAAATTGTTTTTTCCTGCTATAAATATATAATGCAATAGTAGCAAAAATCAATCCTCCATAATAAGTCAGCCCTGATGTTGAAAATAAATTTCCAATAGGATCCTGAATAAAATGCTCCCATGTTTCTAAAGCGTTAAAAATCTTAGCTCCTACCAAACCTGTAATCGCTGCTATAAAAATAATATCCGCTACTCTTTGATGAGGATAGACTTTTACTTGAGTTTCAATAACTTGTTTATCTGCTGCTTTCTTAACATCTGATTTCCACCAAAAATAAGCAAGGATGGCTACTATTAAACCTGCAAACCCATGACCTTTGCCACTTAAGATATAATCTCCAAAGCTTAATGACAACGCATTGCCTATAAAGAATCCAATGAGTTTAAAACCTAATAAAAACCCTAAAATCAAACGGGTAATTAAGTTATAAATAGTAGGAGGTGCATTTTCTTTTTGAACTTCAATTAAAGGAGAAAGCTCTCCTGCTTCTTCCTTACGTTTCAACTCTCGAGTTAAAATATATGCAGCTACTAAAAAACCCATGGCTACAAAGAAGCCAAAGGTTTTTAAAATCCCTAATGCAGGTATATCTATACCGAATAGAGCACGAAATAAGTAATGAAAATCAGGAAACATCCAATTAAGATTTTTGATTTATAAATTGCAAAGGTTGTTCGATTGAAGCATCTTGACGTAATAATTGTATTACTTCTTGTAAATCATCAATTTTCTTACCATTTACACGGACAATATCATCCATAATAGCAGTTTGTACTTTTATTTTACTCGCTTTAATGGACTTGACAATTTTACTTGCCAATGCTCTATCAATGCCGTTTTTAAGTTTAACTACTTTTTTTACATGATTCCCAGAAGCTTGCATTTTTCCAGAAAAATCAAAAGATTTAGGATCCACATTTTGTCTCATAGACCTTGTAATCACCAACTCTTCAATTTGATTAATCTTCATTTCTGAGTCGGAAATCATCTCCACTTCCTCTTTCTTTTTATCTATATTCAGCTCAAAATGGCTTCCTTTAAAATCGTAACGATTCTGTAATTCCCTCATCACAACATTTAACGCATTTTCTACTAAATGCACATCCACTTTGCTTGCAATATCAAAAGAAGCCATAATTTATATTTTTACTATTTTACAATATTAAATGCTTGTTTAATTTTATCTACATAATCCAATTTCTCCCATGTAAATAATTCCACCTCTATTTCCTTGTCTTCACGATATGCATTTTTGAAAACTTTAGTTACCGTTTTAGGTTCTCTACCCATGTGGCCATAAGATGCAGATTCTAAATATATCGGATTTCTCAACTTTAATCTCTCCTCAATTCCTGCTGGTGTTAAGTCGAAGATATCTGTAATAACCTTAGCTATTTCTTGATCATTCTTATCCACTTTAGCTGTTCCATAAGTGTTTAAATAAACGCCCATAGGTTCCACTACTCCAATGGCATAAGATACTTGTACTAAAACCTCTTCACACAATCCTGCAGCCACTAAGTTTTTAGCAATATGACGGGTTGCATAAGCAGCGGAACGATCTACTTTAGAAGGATCTTTTCCAGAAAACGCACCACCTCCATGAGCTCCTCTACCACCATAAGTGTCCACAATAATTTTACGACCTGTTAAACCAGCATCTCCATGAGGTCCACCTATTTCAAATTTACCTGTTGGATTGACGTGATATTTAATTTCATCAACAAAATACGGCTTATAATCAGGATGACTTTCTAAAACACGTGGTACTAATATTTCTTTTACGTCAGCTTTAATTTGCAATCTTAATGCTTCATCCGTTAATCCATTATATTCTCCATCATGCTGAGTTGATAATACGATTGTATTGACTCTTACCGGTTGATGCGTTTTTGCATCATATTCAAAAGTAACTTGAGATTTAGAATCAGGACGTAAATAAGTCATGATTTCCCCTTCTTTTCTAATACTTGCTAGCTCTAACAATAAAGCATGAGCAATATCTAAAGGCAAAGGCATGTAATTATCAGTTTCGTTAGTTGCATAACCAAACATCATTCCCTGATCACCTGCGCCTTGTAATTTTTTATCTCCTCTATCTACGCCTTGGTTAATATCTTGAGATTGTTCATGTAGTGCGGATAAAATCCCGCAAGAATCCGCATCAAATTTATACGCACTTTTAGTGTAACCAATTTGACGAATTACGTCTCTTGTCACTTCTTGAACATCAATATATGCTTCGGATTTAATTTCTCCAGCCAATACTACTTGACCTGTGGTCACCAAAGTCTCACAAGCCACCTTTGAATCTGGGTCATAAGCTAAAAAATTATCTAATATTGCATCTGAAATTTGGTCTGCAATTTTATCTGGATGTCCTTCAGAAACTGATTCTGAAGTAAATAAATAAGTCATATTTTGTTCTTAATTTATATTATTCTGCAATAGTTGTATCAATAATAATCTCTCCTTCTTGAGAGGCATTTTCATCTGATGATGTCTCTGTAGGCAACATGTAAATATCTTCTCCTTCAATAATTGAAATCGTATTAATATCTACTTTCCATTTCACTCTACCGTTCCTATCCACATGACTCACCAATCTCAATTTATTAAAAGGTAAGTATTGAGGATCAGTTTCAAAAGTCAATACCATACTTGTATCAGACTCTTTTTGTTGATTTAATACTTTAAATTTCACTTTCGTTTCTTCATATTTCTTCTTTTCTTCTGCACTCAATTCTTTAGTGTAATACTCAAACACTTCCAAGAAATCCCAAGTCTCTCGAGTAGAAAAATTCTTCGCAGACTCGTAGTCCATTTTCGAATAGCTTACAACAAACCCTTCTGCGACCGCTTGTGGCGAATGGCTATTCTTACAGGAAAACATCCCTAAAGTCATTAAAAATATAATAGCATATCCTGCTACATGGCTCAATTTCATGGTTGCAAATTTACTGTTTATAGACTATTTTACAAACTAGTTTACTTCCTTGTTTATAAAATAGATTATCTGTAGTTATAAATTCATATCCACCGGCTAATGTGGTTGAGAAATATGCTGAATCTTCTGTAACTTGTGTAAAGGATTTATAAACCAACTCATTACCATAAAATAAACTGTCGGTTGATAAGTCGAAATTAGGATCAAAAGATAATCTTTGGTTATAATAGCCAACCAATAAGTTTTTCAATTCATTTTGTTTTTCTTTTGAAAGCTCTGCTCTATAAACTACGAAGGAAGTATTTTCAAAAGGATCTACAAAACGCTGAATGCTATCTCGTCTAATGGGTCTATAAGGATCAGATGCTGGTGCATTCATATTATAAACCATAGGATAACCATTTTCAATCATCAATATTCCTGCATGGGAATAGTTCTGATCATACACATTGAATTTTTTAAATAACTCTGACAATCTATCTGTTCCTGCTCTGAATATAATATCTCCGTCTCTAACTAATTTAGTACATGAGTCCGCATGAACAATATTCCATTCACTCTCAGCCCTGATATGATGAATGGTTTTTTTAACTTCAATAGCCGTTTCTTTCCCAAAAGCACTTAAAATAGGTCTTCTATTAAAAATAAGCGCAAATAAGAACAAGTAACTTATCACTAATGTCGCATAAACTTTATTGCGATTCATGTCTTGAGTCTTAGGTACAATTCCTCAAAGTTAAAATAAAAAAACAATAGAGGACAAAGTGTTTTAATTTAGTTGAGTTGTGGATGCAATGGCAAGGTCGCAAAATAGGCAAACTCATCTCCTAATGTATAAATCGCTTGTTTCCACATATCGTCATAATCTGTAGAAAAGACAATGTCTTTATTATACTCTGCAACAAACCAAGAGCCAATTTCTAACTCTGCTTCCAACTGACCAACTGTCCACCCTGCAGATCCTAAAAAGAATTTAAATTGCACATCTTCATGATTTTCAATAATAAATTCATCTAAAGTTTGATGAGTTGGCATCTTCCCTTCTCCTAATCCTAAATAGACTTCGTCAATAATTTTATGTCCACCCAATTTTTCACCCTGATCATGAAGAATAAAAAAGTCTTCTTCATTAATAGGACCACCTTGGGACAGGTGTTTCTTCAAGATATGAGAGGAAAATAAAGGCTCATTAGTGGTTGCGTTTAAAACTCTTGGATTGCCTTCAGGTCTTTGATTTAATACAAAACCTAAAGTCCCATCTTCATCATAATTTGCAATAAAAATGACCGTTCTAAAAAAACGAACATCAGCCATAAAAGGTTCTGAAATCAAAAGCCTTCCGACTTTAGGTTCTAAAACAGTTCGTTTATCTATGTTAAATTCTATCATACTGAATGGTATTATTAGTACTAAGATATATGCCTTGACTGCATTTTCCCAAAAATTGACAATTTTTTATTATAAATTTCAAATAATCTAAGTAAGGTTTGAAGTTTATAATGATTAATTTTGGACTCCATTAGTTATTTAAACACATGATCAAGTTTTTTAAAACTGCCAAGCAAAAATTCTCTAACCAATATTGGATGTTTGGAATATTTGCTATCATCATATTGCTCATCACTTTTCAATTAATTACTTTAGTTGACTTTAATAGGAGTGCTACTCAAAAGTTCAATACTGATATTGATAATGCTATAGCAGATATTAGAAAAGACTTAAAAGTAGAAATAAGTTTTATCATCGGTATCAACCCTTCCAGCATCAATTGGGAAACAGATGAAGTTGCTAATATAGGAGTGCTTTGGAATAACTTACAAAACGTTCCTAGTGCTAAAATTCATAAAATCATTGAAAAAAGATTAGAATCTAATGGTGTTGAAGGTGATTTTGAGTATAGAATTACAGGAAGCAATGTTTTCACATCTATGAATTCAAAGGGTTTTAATTCCGAAATGACCACTAACTCTTTTCAAAAAGCTTTAACTTATGATGGTAGTTACACCTTATTCTTGTTTATCAAAAATAAGAACCAATACATTTATAAGAAAATATTGACGAGTGCAATATTTATGGTTTTGATTATTATCAGTGCGATATTTTTATTTAATAGATTAAGAAACAGTTATAATCTTATTAAAATTAGCAATGAAATTAAAACTGATTTCATTAACAATATGACGCATGAGTTAAAAACACCATTATCTACCATATCTCTAACCGTAGATTTTTTGCAAAACCCTATCATTTTAGAGGACAGAAAAAAAATATTAGAAAATATTGCCATCATCAAATCTGAAAATAACCGAATGACGAAGCAAGTAGAGAAAATATTAGAAGCTGCTCATTATCAGGTTAACGATTTAGAATTATCAAAAGTTCCTTTAAAAGTAAATACTTTATTAAACAGATTTGCAAATAACTTCAGACATCGATTGACGAGTGAAAACCAAACATTAAACTTGCACTTAAATGCTCAAAATGATACCATTTTTGCAGATGAAGTTCACTTCGCGAATGTTTTAAATAATCTTATTGACAATGCACATAAATATTCTAAGCCTGATGCTGTAAAAATTGATATCTACACCTCCAACCCCAAGCCAGGGATTATTAAAATTGAAATCGTAGATAAAGGAATAGGATTAAAGAAAGAAGTCATCGATCAGATTTTTGATAAATTTTATAGAGCGCCTACAGGAAATATCCATAATGTAAAAGGGTTTGGATTAGGACTTAATTATGTAAAAACAGTCATAGAAGCACATGAAGCAGAGATAAAGGTAACCAGTAATCTTGGTGTAGGTTCTAATTTTACTTTGCTGTTTGCAACGCAAGAAGACACTTCCACAACATAATGAATATTCATTATTTACTTCAACTATTGATAATCTAAAAGCCAATCAATTAAGATATCTTGATTCTAAATTGATTTCTGTAGCATTAATAAATTTAGAAAAATAAGGTAGATCCCTCCCCTGTATGCATTATAAAAAAGGTGTCTTATATATAAAACCTATAAATCCATCATGAAATATAAATTTTATTGATGAGTAATAAAAGCATATTTAATCAATAAGACCTAAACATATTTACAAAAATCCCAATGTTTAATTTTTTAAGTAATAGATTAATGTACCTATATCGATTACAAAACTCAACCCACTCAAAGCTTATCGTGAGATGCTATTTTTAATTATTTTTGACACATATTTTATTTTTTAACTATCACTTAACCGTATTATTTTCGAAAGTCAGTTTTTATATATAATTTTTTACCTATCTTTGCTATGAAAACATATTAAACCTAATTAATTACTTAAAATTCAGTGAAATGTCAGTACACAGTTTAGAAATTACAAAAGATAATGGAGATGTAATCACTTTGGATTACATACAAACCAAATCTGCAGCAATGATTTTACGCGCAGTGAATCACAAATTACGTCAGCAAATCATCAAATTGTTAGAAGAAAACAAAAAGATGAACGTAACTGATATATATGTGAAACTTCGCTTAGAACAATCTGTTGCTTCTCAACATTTAGCAATTTTAAGAAGAGCTAATGTTGTTATTACAGAAAGAGATGGCAAGTTTATTCATTATAAACTAAATCATGATAAAATTGCTTTTATCTCTAAATTTGTAAAAGATTTACTTTCTAACGAAAGCAAATAATCACTTCAAACCTGACAAGTCACCTAAGAAAACAGAATGCCCTTCATTGAATTAATCAATGAAGGGTTTTTTTTGTTTTAATACCTCTGTTACATACTGAATTGCTTACACGCTCTTCCACGTTACACAAACAAAACCATTCTATCCACTGTGGTTTTTTAAAATAAACTTAGATTTAATAATATTTTTCCATACCTTTATTAGTTAGCGTTCACTAACACGAACAAAAGCACAAAAAAATAAGATGAAAGCATTTACAGAAAGACAAATAGAAATCATCGAAGCTGCAACAAAAAGAATAGATCAACATGGCATTCAAAATTTAACAATTAAGAACCTTGCCGCTGATATAGGTTTGTCTGAACCTGCACTCTATCGACATTTTAAGAGTAAAATCGATATTTTATTAAGCGTACTTAATTACTTCATTTTAGGAATGCAAGATCGATTGGATGATGTCTTTATTAATCCTAAGAGTAACGCTGCCGAAGAATTAAGAGCGATTTTTAGTTCTCAATTACAAGCGTTTGAAGAAAAACCAGCCATTATAAGCGTGATCTTTGCGGAGAGTATATTTCATTTCAATAAAGATCTTTCTGAAAAAGTATCGGAAATTATGGATCTCATGCATAAGTATGTGATAAAAAACATCAAAAAAGGACAAGAAGAAGGTAACTACTCTAAAATGATTAACAGCTCAATTTTAACTACAATCGTTATTGGTGGAATGCGGATGACTGTTTTAAAATGGAAAATGTCAAGTCATAAATCCAATCTTAAAAGAGATGGTCTATCCGTATTAGACGGCATTTTAAAAATGATGGTCATCAAATAACAGAAATCCTTAAACCAATCCTAATTTAAAAAAATTTACAAAATGAAGTTAGCGAACACTCACATATTTATTATAGTACTCTCTTTTGCATTGGGTAGTAATAATATGCATGCACAAGAAATTTGGAGCTTACAAAAGTGTATTGATACTGCTCAAATTCACAATAAGAATCTTCAAATCAATCAAAACTTAATAAGCCTTAACGAACAAAGAAATTTAGAAGCAAAGGCAAATTTAATTCCTAAAATTCAAGTAAACGCAGATTACAAATACTTCACCAATTTACCACATCAATTAATGCCCATGTCCACATTTAACCCTATGGCTGCAGAAGGTGAATTTAAAGAAGCACAATTTGGCGTACCTCACAATATCAATGCTAACCTTCAATTTTCCATGCCATTATACCATCCACAACTTTATGGAGGTATCAAAAGTAGCAAAATCGCAAAGGAGTTAACGCAACTTCAATTTCAAAAAACGGAAGAACAAGTTTTATTTGATATCACTACTTATTATTATAACGCCCAAATATTACAACATCAATTAGCATTTATTGATAGTAACCTTACCAATACGCAACAATTATTAGAAAATATACAATTGCTTCATGAACACTTATTAGCAATGGAATCAGATGTTAATAAGATACAACTTCAAGCGGATCAATTAAGTACACAAAGAGAAAGTGTAAACAATAAATACCTGCAGATTTTAAATGCTTTAAAGTTTTCTATGGGTATTCATTTAGATGAAAAAATGGATGTCGAAAATGATATCGTTTTTCAAGAACAACTTGAATACAAAACAAAAGAAAACATAGAAATAAGAATCATCAATACGCATAACAAATTACTCAAAAACGAATTGCTCACCTTAAACCGATCGAGATATTTGCCCTCACTTTATATGATGGGCTCTTATGGAACAACAGGTTTTGGATATGACAAAAGTCCAAATGAATTCTTGAAATTTTTCACCGTTGGTTTTGCTGGCATTCAATTGAGTTATCCGCTATTCAATGGCACGGTAACACATCGAAAAATCAATCAAAAGAAGTTAGAAATCCTTAATAATGAACTTCAATCACAACTGGTTTTAGAAAAAAATGACATGGAAATTGAAAATGCAGAAAGACAAAAGCTTTTAGCAAAGAAGTTCATTGGAAATACACAAAATCAAATAGACTTAGCCAAAAGTATTTATAATCAAACGATTATACAGCAACAGCATGGTACCGCAAACTTATCTGACGTTTTATTAGCAGATACGGCACTTAGAGAATCGCAACAAAGTTACTTGTCTGCTATCATTGATTTCTTGAAAGCAGATTTAGATTTAAAAACATTAAAAGGCCAACTATCCACCACTAAATAAGTATAAAATGAAGACTAAACTCAACAAATTTAAAAAAGTATTATTTATACTCATTCCACTCGCTATTTTAGCTTTGGTTATCTTAAAACTAAGGAGCAATAAAGAAATCAGCAAGGATAAAATATATCGATATGATCCTGAAGCTGTTATTTCAGTTCAAGTGGATACTATAAAATTAAAAAACATAGTAGACGACAACTCTTTTACAGGAACTTTTGAACCCAACAAGGAAACAAAAATAAGTGCAGAAGTTCAAGGAAAAATCAGCACTATGTTAGTGGATATTGGTAGCTATGTGCGTAAAGGACAAGCCCTAATTAGACTAGACCATTCCTTATTGAATCTTCAATTACAAACAGTAGAAGTTCAAATTGAAGGTTTGGAGGATGATGTAGAGCGATACACTGCACTCACTCAAGCAAATGCAGTACAAGGTATTCAATTAGAAAAAGCCAATTTAGGTCTGAGATCAGCAAAAGTACAACGTGCAACATTGTTAGAGCAAATTAATAAAACGACTATTAAAGCTCCATTTAATGGCATTGTAACAGCTAAGTTAAATGAAGAAGGTGGTTTTGCTGCACCTGGAATTCCTTTGCTTCAAATTACAGATATTACTAACTTAAAATTCACTATTAATGTTCCCGAACACACTCTAAATACATTCCAATTAAATCAACATTATAGTATTTCAGCTGAGGCATATCCTAATCTCATACTTTCTGGAAAAGTGATCATGATAGGAAGTAAGGCCGATTTGGGTAACAGCTTTCCTATTCATTTTCAAGTAGCTAATACCAATAATTTAGATATCAAATCTGGCATGTTTGGAAAAATCAGTTCTAAGAAAATGGAAACAGAAAAAGGTATTGTCATTCCAAGTGCTTCGATTATAGAGGAAAATGGCAGTAAAAAAGTCTATTTAGCTAAAAATGGGAAAGCTATTTTTCAAAATATTACTGTGGAGAAAATCATGGGTAATCATGCATTAATCTCTCATGGTTTAGAAGAAGGAGATCTTGTCATCACAAGTGGTTTCATCAATCTCTCAGAAAATAAAAACATACTCATAAAATAAAATCAGCAAAATGAATATTACAGAAATTTCAATCAGACGTCCTTCGCTGATTATTGTACTTTTTAGTGTTTTTGCCTTATTAGGTTTTATTGGGTATAAGAACTTAAGTTATGAATTGATGCCTGATTTCAATCAACCAGTAGTTGTCATCAAAACCGTTTACCCTGGGGCAGAACCTACTGAAGTTGAAACCTCAGTGTCAAGAAAAATTGAAGACGCGCTTTCTAACTTAGAAGGAGTAGATTATTTAATTTCCAAATCCTTGCCAAATGCTTCTGTTATTATTGCAAATCTAAATTATGGGACAGACTTAGATCAAACAATGCAAGATGCACAGCGGTATATCGACAATATTAGGAAAGATTTACCTAAGGATATACTTAATCCGGTGATGAGCAAAGTCTCTCCAAATGATTTACCCATAATGTCGATTAGCGCAACAAGCAACCTCGAAATTACAGAATTCCATCAGCTTTTAAAAGATGATTTCTTGCCTCAAATTCAACAATTAAAAGGAGTAGCTGAAATCACAATATTAGGTGGAGAGGAAAGAGAAATTCAAGTCAAAGTGGACAAAAACAAACTGAAACTTTATAAAATCTCTTTACAACAAATTGTTCAAGCAGTAAATAGCTCCGGAATAGATCTGCCAGTCGGAAGAGTGAAGACTGATACAGAAAACAATTCGGTTCGATTAGTGGGGAAATTTAATACTATAAATGATCTTAAAAGAGTTCAAGTTGCCATGCCATTTCCAGGCAGTCCTGTTTATTTAGAAGATATCGCAGAAGTTCTGGATGGCATTAAAGAAACCACATCCGTAAGTAGATATAATGGCAAAAATGGGATTGGGTTATTAATTAAAAAACAAGGAGATGCTAATGCTGTAGATGTTTCTAATTTGATAAGAGATAAATTTCAAGAGATTGAACATGACAATGCAGCTTCGAAGGTAAGTTTTGTCATCACAGATGATAGTACAGATAATACTATTGCTGCTGTTAACTCTGTAGTTTTCGATTTAATTTTAGCTGTTATTTTAGTAGCCTTAGTGATGCTTTTATTTTTAAGGAGTTTCAGAAACGCCTTAATTATTATGGTGGCCATTCCTACTTCTTTAATCACAGCATTTGCTGTTATGTGGTTACTTGGTTATACGCTTAATCTAATGACTTTATTAGCCATGTCATTAATTATAGGTGTTTTAGTAGATGACGCGACTGTTGTTTTAGAAAACGTTCAACGTCATTTAGATATGGGCAAAGACAAAAAAACCGCAGCATTAGAAGGACGTATGGAAATTGGTTTTTCAGCATTATCTATCACCTTAGTCGATGTCGTGGTATTTGTACCTATTCTTTTCCTTCAAGTTTTTGTGGCAGACATGTTGAAACAGTTTTCTGTAGTCGTAATCACTTCTACCTTGACAAGTTTATTAGTAGGTTTCACATTAACTCCATGGCTATTATCTCGTTTCGGTAAAAAGGAAAACTTACAACCTACTCATGCTTTCAATCGTTTTTTACTTTGGTTCGAAATACAACTAAGTAAGTTTATCCATTGGTATGAAAAATCATTGAATTGGGTACTGAATCATAAACTGATTTTCACTGCTTTTGTGTTACTTCTTTTTGTAGGTACTGCAGCAATGATGAAACAAGGCATTATTGGAAAAGAAATGATTTCAACGGGCGATCAAGGGAAATTTAGTTTGTCATTAGAATTTGATAAAAGTATTTCTATTCAACAAAATAATTTAATTTCTGAAGAAATCGAAAACTACATTTTAAATCAACCTGAAATACTCAGTTTATTCAGTAATGTTGGAGGTCCAAGTACTGGTATCGGAAGTTTGGGAGTTGGTTCCGAAAATAAAACAGAATTTACGATTCAGATGAAGCCTAAAAAAGAAATTGCTAATACATCCACCGAAGCATTTATGCTAGAGTTGAGAAATGAACTGCAAAATCTTTATACAGGAGTCAACTTCTCTATGATGCCCTTGGGATTAATTCCTCGGACAGCTCCAATTGAAATCACCTTGAGTGGGAGTGACTTGAATTCAGTAATGACTGAAGCTGAAAATTTAAAAGCTGTGATTGAGAACGTTCCTGGCGCAGATAATGTCAGACTTTCTGCAGAAACTGGAAGTTCAGAATTAAAAGTTATTCCTGACAAAGATAAGATGCAGCGATTAGGACTGTCTACAGCTTATGTTGGCTTAAACTTACGAACAGCATTTACGGGAAATGATGATGCTACGTTAACGGAAAAAGGTGTTGAATATCCTATCAGAATATGGTTAGATCAATTCAATCGTCAAAGTTATGATGATGTCAATGAACTTCATATTGTAAATCCTATGGGCATTCCGATTGAGGTGGCTCAATTTGCAAGTATTCAACAGGATAATGCACCTTCATTATTAGAAAGAAAAGACCGACAACCAGCTGTAACGATTACGTCCAATACTTTAGGAAGACCTTCTGGAACAGTTGCTGATGATGTAGTAGCTTACATCAAAGACCATCCTTTACCAGAAGGCATTCAAATGACGTGGGGAAGTGATATTAAAAGACAAAATGATAGTTTCGGAGCATTAGGTTCTGTTTTATTAATCTCTTTTCTATTGATTTACCTGATTATGGTTGCCTTGTATGATAACTTTATTTATCCTTTTGTGGCATTATTTGCCATTCCTGTGGCAGCTATTGGTGCTTTTTTAGCTTTAAATTTATCATTGAGTAATCTGAGTTTATTTGCATTATTAGGATTGATAATGTTGATGGGATTGGTGACGAAGAACTCAATTCTAATTGTAGATTTTACCAATCAACTCAAAGCAAGTGGGAAATATTATAAAGAAGCCATAATCACCGCTTCAAAAGAAAGAATGCGACCGATCCTCATGACTACACTTTCCATGGCTATTGGTATGTTGCCTATTGCCTTAGGTAGTGGAACTGCCGCAGAGTGGAAAAACGGTTTGGCTTGGGTAATTATCGGAGGAATACTTTCATCCTTAGCATTGACTGTATATTTGGTGCCTATGGTGTATTATTTGGTCGATAGCGCTAAAGAAAAAATTAACTCCAGAAGAAAATAAAATTTTAGCCATTCTTATAAGGACATGAGGTTGGCTTTTTTGATTTCCATCTAAAATATTGGATAAAAGTTGCTCATCATTCATTATCAAGCGAAGTTTGCAAGATTGAATCATGTCTGTTTTACCTATGACTTCGACTATCCTATTCATACTCTTAATTAGTTTTGTAGCCTCTTTAGTCAGGTCAACTTTTGGATTCGGGGAATCTTTAGTAGCCGTTCCTTTATTCTTTTTATTCATGCCTGTTGAGGTGGCTGTACCTGTTTCTATATTATTATCGATTGTTATTGCATTAATCATTATGATTCAAGACCACAAACAAGTTCATTTCAAAAGTGCAAAGTGGATGATTTTATATGCTATTTTAGGACTTCCGATTGGGATTGCATTATTAATTTACGGAAGTGATTTTATCATTAAAATAGGTATAGGTTTATTACTCATTTTTTACACTTTGTATTCTTTATTTAAAAGTAACAATCATAAACTGAAGAAAAACAATCCTTGGCATCTTTTTATAGCAGGTTTTTCTTCTGGAATATTAGGAGGTGCTTATGGACTCAATGGACCACCGTTAGTTATTTATGGTCATCTAAAAAACTGGGATGCACGAAAATTCAGAGCTACTTTACAAGCTTATTTCTTACCAATCAGTACTATCACTATTATGGGCTATTACAGTAAAGGAATGATGACTGAAATAGTTTATGAATATTTCCTCATCGCTTTAATCACCACTATTCCAGCTGTTTTTTCAGGTCGTTATTTCAATCAAAAACTAAAGAGTAATGCATTTTATAAATATGTGTACTGGGCACTCTTTGGAGTTGGCATTGTCTTAATCTCTTCCACACTTGCCATGAGTTAAAAAAACGCTGACATTAAAACAAACTATCACTTTAAATATTCAACATTTTATAAAATAGGAGCCAACAACCTAGATATAGATTCCAAACTTCTAATATACCATTTACGTTTATTCCAACGTTTCAAATCAATAGCTTCTGAATCCTTTAAATCGTTCATAAATACTTCATTCATTGAAGCTGCAAACTCCTTATCTTCAATCCAACTCGCCACTTCAAAGTTGATATAGAAGCTTCTCAAATCCAAATTAACAGTCCCAACCATTGATAAACTATCATCGATAACTAGAGTTTTAGCATGCATAAATCCTTTTTTGTATTGATAAATATCCACACCACGTTTTAATAGTGGCTTATAAAATGAATTAGATGCCCATTGCACAATTTTTGAATCTCCACTTTCTGGAACAATGATACTTACCTCTACTCCACTTGCAGCAGCTATACTCAGCGCAGACAACAGCGCTTCATCTGGCACAAAATAAGGTGTACAAATACGAATGCTGTGTCTTGCTTTCTGAATAGCAATAATAATAGTCTCTAAACAATAAGGCGCTTCAGAACTAGGTCCACACCAAGAGAAACCAACCATGCTTTTACCATCGTAAATGGATTCAGAAGACAGGAATGACTCTGGAGCTTTAAGTATATACGATTCGCCTTTAGTAAAATGCCAAGTTATAGCAAACTGAATTTCTAAGTTAAAAACCGCATCTCCAACAATACGAATACTTGTATCTCGCCAAAAAACAGAATCATCTTCTTGATTATAATATTTTAATGCAATATTTATTCCCCCAACGTATCCAATATCATCATCAATCACAATCACTTTCCTATGATTCCTATAATTACTGTCCGATAAGTAAGCAAAAGTAATAGGCAAAAACTCTGTACATAGAATCCCTAAATCTCTTATTCTTTTTAAAAATTTCCTAGAAGGATTTGATCCTAATCCGTCAATTATAATTCTTACCTGAACTCCTTCGATGACTTTTTCTCTTAAAGCTATTAACAACCTATCAGTTAGTGCATCGTCTTCAAAAATGTAATATTCTAAATGGATATATCGTTTAGCATTTTTAATATCTTCAAATAGAACTTTAAATTTCTCATTTCCATTTTTGAGTAATTGAACATGATTTTTATCTAAACTAAAACATACTTTTTCATTAAATAAATAGGTAAACAAGGATTTAAAACGACTTTCTTGATCAAAGCCATGTTCTAATCTCTTCAAAAAGTGATTTTCAAATTCAGATAATTGTGTAAAGAAAGAATGAAATTCTTCTTCATATCTTTTACGAAAAATCGCTTTTTTGGTAAACCTTCTTCCAAAAAAGAAATAAATCAACATGCCAATTATCGGCACAAATACTATAACCATCAGCCAGGCAACCGTTTTAGTTGGATTTCGATTCTGAATAAGTATGGTAACGATAGCTCCTATGTATACTATTACGACAGGCACCCAGTACCAAGTCTTCAAAAATTCTAAAATTATATTTAAATCCATTTATCCTTATTTTATTATCCCTGTTAATTCCCTAACTTAGCTAATATATAAATGAATATAACAAATAAAAAACCATATGGATTACTCCAACAATAAGAGATTTGCAATTTTAATTGATGCAGATAATGTACCGCCTAAAAAAGTACATTTAATGATCGAAGAAATTACAAAATATGGCACGCCTACTTTTAAAAGAATTTATGGCGATTGGACCAAACCACAATTAAATACATGGAAAGAAGTGTTGTTAGAAAATAGCATCACACCCATACAACAATACAGTTACACTAAAGGCAAAAATGCTTCAGACAGCGCATTAATTATTGATGCCATGGATATTTTATATACAGGAAATGTAGAAGGATTCTGTATTGTCTCAAGCGATAGTGATTTCACCAGACTCGCATCACGCTTAAGAGAAGAAGGTATGTTTGTTATCGGAATGGGAGAAAAGAAAACTATTCCTGCTTTTATTTCCGCATGTGAAAAGTTCATCTATTTAGAGATTTTAGGTGACGATGAGGAAAATGTTACAACTCCAGAAGAAAGTACTGGCACAGTATCTAAAAAAGATAAACAACAAGCAGCAGCAGCGGCAGCAAAGAAAAGTCTGAAAAAAATCGACAATCAATTAGTCAAGATGATCAGTACCAGTATTCAAGACCTTGATGATCAAAATGGATGGGTGTTCTTAGGTGACTTAGGAAATTTATTGATTAAAAAATATCCGGATTTTGATCCCAGAAACTATGGTGTTGGAAAACTTAGAAGCCTTTTACAAAAAATGGATGACACTTTCGAATTACTAGTAGAAGACGCAGGAGTAAAAAACATTAAACACATTTACGTCAGAGTAAAAGAACAAGTTTAAGTTATCTCCCTAAATTAATCTGTAACTTTGTTAACTAGTATGAGGAAAATGAAAATAGGAATAGTATTATACCCCACTTTTGGTGGGAGCGGTGTGATGGCTACAGAATTAGGCTTAGCATTAGCAGAAAAAGGACATGAAGTTCATTTTATTTCCTATCAACAACCCGTCCGACTAAGTGCTTTTAGTCCTAATGTTTATTATCACGAAGTGAGTGTTCCTAAATATCCATTATTTGAGTTTCCTCCTTATGAAACAGCGTTAGCAAGTACTTTAGTCAATGTAATTAAGCATAGGGAATTAGATTTATTACATGTGCACTATGCTATTCCACATGCGTCTTCGGCTTATTTCGCAAGACAAATGTTGAAAAAAGAAGGAAAAACCATTCCATTTATTACTACTTTACATGGTACAGATATTACTTTAGTAGGAAAAGATGCCACTTATGGTTCAGTAGTTACTTTTTCAATCAATGAATCTGATGCAATTACAGCTGTTTCCGAAAATTTGAAACAAGAGACTAAAGATTCTTTTCATATAGATAAGAAAATTCACGTTATTCCAAATTTCGTAGATTTAAACAGATTCAAAAAGAATAATTTAGATCATTTTAAAAAAATATTTGCTCCCAACGGAGAACGCATCTTAATTCATGTCAGTAATTTTAGAAGAGTGAAACGTGTGGACGTGGTAATGGCAGCTTTTGCAGAAATTTCCAAAGTGGTACCTTCTAAGTTGTTAATGATTGGAGATGGACCTGATCGTCAAATGGCAGAAGATTTATGTAGAAAATTAGGGACGTGTGGAGACGTACGTTTTTTAGGGAAACAAGAAAAAATGGAGGAGATCTTCAATATTTCCGATCTTTTCATATTGCCATCAGAATATGAAAGTTTTGGATTAGCAGCTTTAGAAGCCATGGCTTGTGGCGTACCTATGGTGTCTTCAAATACCGGTGGTTTACCTGAAATTAATATAGAAGGTGTAACTGGTGGACTTAGTGACGTTGGCGATGTGGATGATATGGTTAAAAAAGCAATTGCTATTCTACAAGATGATGAAGTATTGAAAGGATACAAAAAAAGAGCATTTGAACATGCTCAGAAATTTTCAATGGACAGAATACTGCCTCAATATGAAGCTTTATATACGTCCGTTATCAATGAACATTAATTAAAAAGTTATAAAAATATGAGTATCATTAATCCAAATGCACAAATGCTGATTTTAAGCACAAGCACAGTGCATGGAACTGGTTTTTTGGAATATATTCAAAGTGAATTAAAAGCATTTCTAAAAGGTAAAAAAATCACTTTTGTACCCTATGCTCGTCCTTCTGGAATTTCTCATGATGAATACACTCAAAAAGTAGCTGAAGCTTTTCAAAAAATAGACATAGAAGTAGAAGGCTTACATACCTTTGAAAATCCTCAACAAGCTATTCAAAATGCAGAAGCTATATTTATTGGTGGTGGAAATACCTTTCTTCTTTTAAAAACACTTTATGAGAAGGATTTAATTGAAACTTTAAAAGATGAGGTTTACAAAGGCACTCCGTATATTGGATCAAGCGCAGGAAGTAATATCACAGGGATAACCATAGGTACAACTAACGACATGCCGATTACTTATCCACCAAGTTTTGATGCTTTAGGGATTTTACCATTCAACCTTAATCCACATTATTTAGATCCTGACCCAAATAGTACACATAAAGGCGAAACACGAGCTACTCGAATTCAAGAGTTTCATCAGTTCAATACTTATAAAGTGGTAGGATTAAGAGAAGGCAGTTGGTTAGAAGTTAAAGCTGGAAAAATCACTTTAAAAGGCCCCCATTCAGCAAGAGTTTTTGAAGCTAATCAAGAAGCTTACGAGCACAATAGTGAAACAGAAATTTAATTATATTTAAAATAAAACGTAAAAAAGCCCCTGATTTATATCAAGGGCTTTTTTACGTTACAATCCTTATCTTCTTATCTCACAATTTTAGCAAACTTACCCTCGCTATCTATTTCATATCGTTCATTCAAGTTGAAAGTTTTACCGGCAGATTTATTTAAAACTTTTCTGTTAACATCTACGCGATCAGAATCATCCCATGTAAAAGAAGACAATTCATCTTGCATACTTGAAGCTACTAATACATAATCACTTCTCTCTTTATTATTATAGGAAGTCATATACCATAATACATCTTCGCCTTTTTGCTCCATCTCTAAAAACAATTGATAACGACCCGTTGCTCTGATTAGAATTTGAGGATTATTCATATTCTCTTTAGATGCATTCAATGCCCAAGTAGTCGTTGTTTCAGCATTATAAGTGCCGGGTGATAACTGACTTAATCTTGACTTCTCATTCATTGTCTTTTCTTCTAAAGGATGTTTTTTAACTTTTGGAGCAACAACTTCTACCTCTTCTTCGGGTTCATCTATTACAACCTTTTTCTCAGCTGTATTATCTACTTCCACTATCTCTAAAAGTTCTCCATCATTGGTTTCAACAACCGGTTCGGTAGACTCATCACAAGAAATCATTCCGAAAGAAAAGAGAAGCATAAATGCTCCGATACTCAGTTTGCGTTTCATATTGTATGTAAATTTAAATTTCACAAAAATGCAATCCATGTTATATAATTTGATATAAGATAACAAATTTTAACTTAAAACTCGCTATAAATCAACAATCAGCGAAAATGTCCTAGAACTCTCTCGTCTAATAAAAATAACACATATCATTCAATAATCAAAACAAAATTCTATATATATTTGTTTAAACACAAAGGTGATAAACGTCAATATTTACAAATCTTTGACATTATTCAACCAATTCCCAAGGATAGGAATCCAAGAAGAGAAATTTAAAAACCTATGATCATCTTCCACCCAAATCTGATGTAAACCTGTTAAGGCTTTAATCCATCCATGATTTATGAGTTCATCTTGATAAGAAAGCAAACAATAACTTTGTTGAATATCTTCGTCTTTCACTTCATAGAAATAGGCTTTCAATCGAGCAGGAAACTCAAAATCTGCAATTCTATATTGAATACGCAATAAAGGATTTAATAAGATCATCACAGTCGTTAAACCATTTTGTGTTCTCCTCATTTTCAACTGAACGGTTAAATTTCCTCCAGCAGAATCTCCAATAATAATCAAAGATTTCATTTCTTTATATTTTTGATGTACTTCATCCAAAGCAACCTGCAAATCTTCATCTACGCCCCACTCCATGATATCCCAATCAAGAGAAGGAAAATGTTCTTTCAATAAAATATATTTCCTCGATTGAGCATTAGAATACATGCCGTGGATATAAAGCACTTTATTCATATAATGAACTTTATAAATTAAAACAATGCTTAGAAATGAAGACTAATCTCAAAGACATTTAGCCTTTCACAAAGCGAATGACTTCATCAACTGCTTGATTTAAAGCTTTTGGAAGCTTAGGATCCTTGAAAGGATGCTGTGCGCCAAATGTATGTCCTGTATTTGGAATCAATAACAATTGAGATCCTGTATTCCATTGATGTAAGTCTTCTGCTTCTGTGACTGAAACAGCTTCATCTTCTTCACCATGAATAATTAAATGAGGGATGGCTCTCTCCTCAAATGCTTTTTCTAAATTCCATTCGTGATGATGCGCTAAATAATCTTCGTAAAAGCTGTAATAATGAGGTAACTGTTGCAATGTTCGAGCATTTTCAACATATCTAACATCTTCTTCCTTCCACTGCTTTAAAGCTTCTTCACTTAAGTTAAAGAGCCTTCCCCAATTACTTACAGATGCCAAAGTGATTAATTTCTTAACTTCTGCTCTCTGAGTCGCAACATAACTTGCAATGGCACCTCCTCTACTATGCCCCATCAAGTTGATTCTGTTTAAATCAATAAATTCATACTGATCTGACCAAGTCGAAATCTTATTTAATACTCTATTTAAATCTTCTATTTCTAAAGAGTATGTGTTTTTTCCAAAAGCATCTTCATCTGGAAAATCAATAGGATTATCAATTGTGCCGCCATTATGAGAGAAGTTAAATTTCAAAACTGCTATACCTTCTTCTGCCAGTTTTTCACACATCTTTCCCCAAGCTCCCCAGTCTTTAAATCCTTTATAGCCGTGGCAAAACACAATTAAGGGTTGTTTCTTAGCATGAGCTGCATAATACAAATCGTATAAAATTGATTTTTTGCCATTTTCTAAGACTTGATTTTTATAAATTGAAATGGTTGTCATAAAAAATAAATTTGCTACTAAGTTACTTTTATTTCTTGACTTGCACGTAAAGAATCTGTAAATTTGTGCTATGAAATTAGTATCACATTTATATCAAGGAAAAGAAACCTTGGCTTTTTATATCGATGGAAAATTATACAATACGCATCAAATCCATCAAGAATTGCCCCAAACGATGCAAGATTATTTAGACCAAAAGGATCATTATCACCCTTTGATGCTCAACAATCTAAATGATTTAATCAGTCGTCCAGAACGCATTTCATGGATGGCTTTCGAAGAGGCAGAATTGCTATCTCCACTTCCAAAACCCCAATCTTTTCGCGACGCTTATGCTTTTAGACAACACGTGGAAGCAGGCAGACGAAACAGAAACTTAGACATGATTCCTGAATTTGATCAATTTCCAGTGTTTTATTTCAGTAATCCGAATGTATTCGCTGCAAACGGACCATTGGAATTAATGCCTGATCATTTTGAACGATTGGATTATGAATTAGAAATCGCAATTATCATAGGAAAACGAGGCAAAAACATTCTAGCTGCAGATGCTGATGAGTATATTGCAGGTTATATGATATTAAATGATTGGAGTGCAAGACAATTACAAATGGAAGAAATGGCCTTGAACTTAGGCCCGGCAAAAGGAAAAGATTTTATCACAACTGCCGGTCCAATTTTCGTGACTCCAGAATCCCTGAAATCGTATGAAGTGGCTCCTCAGCCGGGACATATCGGGAAAGCATACGATCTTGAAATGATTGCAAAAGTGAATGGGAAAGAACGCTCAAGAGGAAATTTCAAAGATATGCATTGGACCTTTGCAGAAATTATAGAACGCTGTTCTTATGGTGTAGAATTGCTTCCAGGCGATGTTATTGGTAGCGGAACAGTTGGAACAGGTTGTTTATTAGAGTTAAATGGTACACTTTTAAGAAATGATCCGAAAGCGAAACCTGAATGGCTGGTAGAAAAAGATGAAGTTCTCATGGAGATTACCGGATTAGGTGAACTAAAAAATACAGTACACAAAGCAAACACTAAACATTCATTATTCAATTTAAAGAAATAACCTTTCAAAATAAATTCGTATTTTTGCACGCAATACAATTTCAAAAATTATGGCAGAGGATAATTTAATCACTGTACATATAGAACATGCAGACGGTTCTATAGCAAGTTTAGAAGCTCCAACGGATATGGGTTTAAACCTTATGGAGTTATTAAAAGCTAATGAGTACGACATCTTAGCAACCTGTGGTGGAATGGCATTATGCGCTACTTGCAGTGTGGATATTATTGAGGGTTTAGATACCTTAACTCCACAAAGCGACGATGAATTAGACATGATAGATACGCTGCCGATGCCTAATGAAGAAACGCGCTTAGCATGTCAAATAGCACTTACAAATGAAATTGATCAGTTGAAGTTTAAGCTTCATCCTATAGATTAAAAGATTATTTAAATTTTGAAGTCTTCGTGAATTTCAAAATTTCATCAAACATATTTAATAATAAAAGCCGCATCAATAAGTTGCGGCTTTTATTATGAAGTATCTATGGCATAATCAACGTTATCGCTGTTTGGCAGGGAATACAGAAATATTCAAATACTTACCAGGTTTACTTTTAATTTCTTGAATCATACCTTCAATAGAATGAAGAGCTTCGTTTAAATTATCGTACACTTCATCATCATGAATTAACTTTCCTAAAGTACCTTGATTACTATTCACTTTTTGCATCAAACCATCCAACTCTACAGAAGCACTTTCAAGAGAATTAAGTGTCTTTTTTAAATCAGTATCAGATAGTTGATTAGAAAATCCTTCTAGATTATATAAAGTAGTAGAAATGGATGAATTGTTTTTTGCTAAATTTCCTGTCACAGACTCTATGTTTGTAATGGATTGACTTAAGGCTTTAGACTGTTGATTTAATACTACGGAGAACTCTCTTAACTCAGCCATGGTGTATTCTAAATGTGCAAAACTTTCATTGATGTGATTTCTAGTATTTTCATTGATCAGACTGTTTACAGAAATTAAAACAGTATCTAACGAAGTTAAAGCAGATTGAACTGTAGCAACTAAAGGAGAAACAGAATTAGACAAGTCATCTAAAATCCCTTCAGATTCTACACCTTCCATAAATCCTGGTTCTGCACTCGTACCTTTATCTTCATCAAATTCTATGGAGATAATTTTACTACCTGTCAATAAATCATTGGAAGTTAATTTTGCAACAGACTCTCCTGGCAATCTCACCCCTTTTTTTATATTAAAAACAACTTTAATGCTTTTATCATCTTGAAGTTCTATTTCTTTGACCTTACCAATAGAAACACCATTAATTTGAACATCAGCTGAAACTTGCAGACCTTGTACGTTTTCATAAAAAGTATAGAATTCTATGTCTTTTGAAAACATACTATTCCCTTTCAAAAAATTCAATCCTAATACAAATAATAGAAGAACTACAATTAAGAAGCCTCCTATTTTTATTTCTTTGCCTATTTTACTTCCCATTATAATTGAATGTTTTTTATTAAATAATTACTTATTTCCAACAAATTAAACAAAATTAACGAAAGTTTGTTCCCTGACTGCTTTTTACATGGAAATATCCTTTAAAATTTGTAGTTTTACTCACTTCTAATAGATTCATTTCATTCCTAACACTTAAAACTAAATTAAGTTAAGCATGACTCCAGAAAAAATTATATTTGGTTCCGATAAAAAATTAAATGTTCCTAACAACCCCATCATTCCTTTTATTGAAGGAGATGGTATAGGGCCTGACTTATGGGGTGCTTCAGTGCGCGTCTTTGATGCTGCTGTTGAAAAAGCATACCAAGGAAAGAAGAAAATTGAGTGGAAAGAAATTTTAGCTGGTGAAAAAGCATTTAATGAAACCGGTTCTTGGTTACCAAAAGAAACTTTAGAAGCAGCAAAAGACTATATCGTATCTATTAAAGGACCTTTAACTACACCAATTGGCGGAGGAATGCGTTCTTTAAACGTAGCATTAAGACAAAATTTAGATCTATACGTTTGTTTGCGTCCTGTGACTTGGTATGAAGGTGTACCTTCTCCAGTAAAGCATCCAGAAGATGTTAACATGGTAATTTTCCGTGAAAACACAGAAGATATCTATACTGGTATTGAATATCAAGCAGGAACGCCGGAAGCAGAAAAAATGAAAAATTTCTTAATAAACGAAATGGGCGCAACAGGCATTCGTTTTCCAGAATCTTCTTCATTTGGAGTTAAACCAGTTTCAAGAGAGGGTTCTAAACGCTTGATTAAAGCTGCAATTGATTATGCACTAGAACATAGATTACCATCTGTGACAATTGTTCATAAAGGTAATATTATGAAGTTTACGGAAGGAAGTTTTAAAAACTGGGGGTATGAATTAGCAAAAGAAGAATATAGAGATCAAGTATTTACTTGGGATGATTGGGAAGATATCAAAGAAAAAGAAGGTGAAGAAGCAGCCAACTTAGCTATCAATAAAGCAAAAGATGAAGGGAAATTAATCATTAATGATGTTATTGCAGATAACTTCTTGCAACAACTATTGATTGTTCCTCAAAATTATTCTGTGGTAGCAACGTTAAACTTAAACGGAGACTATATCTCTGATGCTTTAGCGGCTTCTGTAGGTGGTGTTGGAATTGCTCCAGGTGCTAATATTAATTATAACACGGGATATGCAATTTTTGAAGCTACTCATGGAACAGCACCAAGATTTGCGAATACTGATTCTATGAATCCATGTTCTTTAATCTTAAGTGGTGTGATGATGTTAGAATATATGGGTTGGAATGAAGCTGCAAAGTTAATTACGGACAGTATCAATAAAACGATTGGTCAAAAAAGAGTTACTGTTGATTTTTATGACTTAATGGATGATGCTACTTTGTTGAAAACAAGTGAGTTCGGAACTGCATTGATAGAAAACATGTAATCTATTTTAGAATTATATTGTATTTTAGGCTAAACGAAAGTTTAGCCTATTTTTTAACTTAAATCAAATTGTATTATGTCAGAAGAATTGACTTTAGATTGTAATAGCAATGAATTACAAGAAGGAAATGCCGTTGTTGCTATGAGAACTTTAAAAGTTAAAGGCACCAGCTTAACGATAAAAAAAGGGGATGTGATTAAGAATATCCGACTAACTTCTAATCCTAAGGAAATTGAAGTTCGTATCGGTCGTACAACGATTGCTTTACTTACAGATTACTTCAAAAAGCATTAAAGTGTTTATAATCCGATTATTTATAAAATACCTCCTCATCTTATTGGGAGGTATTTTTATTTCGAGGTTCTAATTGTTCTAAAAGATCCACTAAAAATGGTAATTCTTCTAAGTCTGATTCATCGATCATAAAATCATTAAAGCTGACTACATCTAGATCTATGCATCTTGGCGCATTTTTATTTTCTTGACGCACTCTACCCATTCTGGCTTCGATTTGCTTCAATTCCATTTTCAATTCCGAAAGTGATTTCTTCGTATATACCAATACTGCCCCATTTAAAAAATCAGCTTGTTCTTCAAACTTTAATGGTTTCGTCATAATAAAATCACTCCTTTGTATGATTTTCACGAAATCTTGCATGCAATCTAAAGCTTTAGAAAAGTTATTTTCTGCATCAATGTTAGAACCCATGCCTATAATGGCCTTATTATATCTGTCTTTACTTGAAATTTCCACCAACACATTATCAGAAAACCTTAAGGCATGTGGTTTTTCTACTTTAACCTTAATGCTTTCTATTTTAGGACTAAACGTTTTGATGTATTCATATATCTGCTCCGCCATTCTTTCTATGAGATGAAAAGCATTTCCATCTACCATTTCAATAATAGCTTTCGTGATTTTTTTATAGTTTATTGCATACTCCACATCATCAGTTGTTGCAGCACGTTGAGTATCATACTTAAAAGAATAAGAAATCAATACATCCTGCAACTTTTCAGTTTCCCATTTCATAAAACCTATATAAGCTCGAAGGTGTAATTTCTCTATTCTAATGGTGGATAAATGCGTCGTTATGTCCATGTTTTTTAATAAATCTTTATCTAAATGAGGTGATCACCTCCATCAATATACAAAATCTGCCCTGTTACAAAATCACTTTCTACTAAAAATTCCATTGCTCGAAGGATGTCATTTATGTTCCCACTTTTCTTTAAAGGAATCTCTTTTGCTAACTGATCTAAATAGCTTTGATCCTTATCCGCAGGTGGTAAAATTAATCCAGGCGAAATCGCATTTACTCTAAAATGAGGTGCCAATTCCACTGCTGAAAGTAATGTAAAATCTCTTAATAATTTCTTACTGAGCAAATAATCTAAATGCTTTGTCGTATTTTTTGTGATTTTAGTATCCAAATAATTGACGATTTGACCTTCTTCAAATATTCTCGCAAATACTTTCGTAAGGATGTAAGCACTTTTAAAGTTGATACTGATTTGTTTTTCTAATAATTCCACACCATGATCTTCGAAACTCGAAGGCACAAAATCAGAAGCACAATTCACAAGTAATTCTAAGGATATTCCTTCCTCTTTCCATTCTTGAAAATAATGATCATAATCATCACTTTCCATAAAATCAATTTGGATTAATTTAACTGTAACACCTAAGTCTTGCAACGATGCTTTTAACTCTTCCGCTTTATCTCGCGATGAGTTGTAATGTAGTATGAGATTATACCCTTTCTGAGCGAGCAAAGTGGCTGTAGCCTTACCAATGCGATCAGAACTCCCCGTAATTAAAGCATATTTACCCATGGTGCTTTTTGTTAAATATTGATAACATTTAAATTACATGATTTTAGTCAATTTGGGAAAGTTAGTCATTAGAAATTCTAAAATTTATACTCAATAAATTGCAGCGTTTTAAGGAAGTCAATATTCAATTTAGTGAAACGGTTTTGTAAACTATTTTATAGAAAAACACAGCCAATAAAATTTTATAAAAAAAGACGATGCTCATCTCGCATCGTCTTTCTACTATTCCATTTATTATTACGCTTCTTTTCTTGCTCCGAAAATACTACTTCCTACTCGAACCATAGTACTGCCCATTTCTAAAGCTAATTTGTAATCACTCGACATGCCCATAGACACGATAGAGAAATCTTCTTTTTTACCTATAAAATGTTTGGATTGTAAATAATGAAATCTTTCGACTAAAGTTTTGAACTCTTTTTTAACTTTCTCTTGATCTGAAGTATAAGTGGACATGCCCATTACACCTTTAACGCTCACTCCTTTTCCTTCCACTTCATTTTCATAATGCTCAAAGAAATCAATCATTTCTGCATCATCCATTCCAAATTTAGTATCCTCTTCTGCAATATGCATTTGGGCTAAAACGTCAATAGGTCTTTCAAATCGTTCTGCTTGACTTACAATTCTATTCAACAATCGAATACTATCTACGCTATGGATTAAATGCACAAAGGGCGCAATATCTTTAACTTTATTACGTTGTAGATTTCCGATAAAATGCCAACGAATGTCTTTCGGCAAAACCTCTTGTTTTTCCACTAATTCTTGCACATAATTTTCGCCAAAATCTCGATGACCTAAGTCATATAAAGCTTGAATCGCTTCTACTGATTGAAATTTTGAAACGGCTATCAAGGTAGCATTTTTCTCTTGACAGTCTTTTAATATAGTTTGATAAACTTCTTGATGAATCATTGATTAATAATTGTCTGTTTTCTTCTTTTTAAATAAAATGAAATATCCAATTAAAAACCCTACCACCAAATCCATGAATTTCTTTCCATAGAATACAGCCTTAGGTGTTTCTTCGGATAACATTTTATCAAAGCCGAACATAAAAAAATCTACGCCAATCATAATTAATAAAACTACGACAGCGAAAATAAGTGAGTACGTCACTCGTTTGGTTGGATCAAATTCCATGTTTATTGATATAAGTTTGTTTGACTTTTGGATATACAAGCATGCCGAAAATTAAGGCACCTATAATAATACGTAAAAATATAAAGGATCTAAATTCAGTTGTTTTCACCCACTCTTTCCAAGTGGAATTGATCGTATAAGCAGGCAATAGCAGTTCTACGAGTAAGAATACGCCAATCACAAGCACAACGCCTAAAATACTCCAAAACCATCTTTGCATGAACCATGGTAAACTTTTGGAAGGTTTTGGGGAGGAGTCTTTCATATCTGTATAGAATTTCAGTATATTTGAAGCAGTCTAATAAAAAATCAAAGATACTAAATTACAAGATACCTATAATTATGTCGATACAAACTCTTAAAAATTACGCACAAGGTCAATGGATTGCTGGAACGGGTGACCATGAAGTACTCTATAATGCTATCAATGGTGATGCTATTTTTCAAACCAATAGCAGTGGACTTGACTTTGCAGATATGATGGATTATGCTCGTAAAAAAGGTAATCCTGCTTTAAGAAAAATGACTTTTCATGAGCGTGGTAGAATGCTGAAAGCACTTGCTTTTTATCTTTTAGAAAGAAAAGAAACTTATTATAAAATCTCCGCATTCTCGGGTGCGACTCGTTCTGATAGTTGGGTAGATATTGAAGGTGGGATTGGAAATCTATTTGCTAATGCTTCTTTAAGAAGACAATTTCCAGATCAACCATTTTATGTAGATGGTGAAACTGCACCTTTATCACGTGGTGGTAGTTTTATCGGACATCATATTATGGTGCCAAAACCAGGTGTAGTGATTCATATTAATGCTTTTAACTTCCCGGTTTGGGGCATGTTAGAAAAAATTGCTGTGAATCTTTTAGCGGGTATGCCAGCCATCGTAAAACCAGCAACTATTACGTCTTATCTTACAGAAGCTGTAGTTAAAGACATTATTGAATCTGGTATTTTACCAGAAGGTGCTCTACAACTCATTGTAGGTTCGGCGAGAGGCATTTTAGATCATGTTAAAAATGGGGATGTTGTTACTTTCACAGGTTCTGCAAGCACAGGTCAAATGTTGAAAGCACATCCAAAACTAATCGAAGAAGCAGTGCCTTTTAACTTAGAAGCAGATTCTTTAAACAGTTCTGTTTTAGGATTAGACGTAACTCCAGATATGCCAGAATTTGATATTTTCATCAAAGAGGTAGTCAGAGAAATGACAACTAAAGCTGGTCAAAAATGTACTGCAATTAGGAAAATTATAGTTCCAGAAGATAGAATTGAAGATGTTCAAATTGCTTTAGGAAAACGCTTGGCGGGTACTATTGTGGGTGATCCTGCTCAAGAAGGTGTAAGAATGGGTGCTTTAGCTGGACAAGTTCAAAAAGACGAAGTTTTAGAAAAAATAAAAGAATTAGCCACAGAACAAGAAATCGTTATCGGAAATTTAGATACGTTTGAAGTAGTTGGTGCCGATAAAAATAAAGGGGCATTCGTACCTCCAATTGTATTCTTAAATAATCATCCTTTTGAGAAAACTAAAGTCCATAATGTAGAAGCATTCGGGCCTGTAAGTACACTCTTACCTTACAAAACGACTGAAGAAGCAGTGGAAATTGCAGCTTTAGGAAAAGGTTCTTTGGTGAGTTCTATCATTACTTATGATGCGAAAGTGGCTACGGATTATACTTTAAATGCGGCAACTTCTCACGGTAGGATTTTAATTTTAGATAGAGATTGTGCGAAAGAAAGTACGGGTCATGGATCACCAATGCCATTATTGACGCATGGTGGACCAGGAAGAGCTGGTGGTGGTGAAGAAATGGGTGGCGTAAGAGGTGTAAAACATTATTTACAACGAACGGCGATTCAAGGATCTCCAACTCGAATTACGGATGTTACACAAGTTTACCAATATGGTGGTGCTCAATTAGAAACTGACATTCATCCTTTCCAAAAGCATTTTGAAGATTTAGTGATTGGAGAAACCTTAATTACAGCTAAACATACAGTTACAGAAACAGATATCATCAATTTCGCAAACGTGAGTGGTGATAACTTCTATGCGCATGTTGATGCCACTTCATTAGATGGCACTATCTTCGAAAAACGTGTCGCTCATGGATATTATTTACTTTCTAAAGCCGCGGGATTATTCGTTGATCCTAAGAAAGGACCGGTATTACTTAACTACGGCGTTGACGAGTGCAGATTTTTAAAACCTGTTTATCCAGGCTCAACAATTGGCGTTCGCTTTACTTGTAAAGAGAAAACTGCTCAAGAAAGAAGAAATGAAGAAGATGTCAAAAAAGGTATCGTAAAATGGTTGGTAGATATGTATGATGAAACTGGTGAAACAGTAGCATTAGCAACAATTCTAACTATGGTTAAGATGAAAGATCAGTCTTAATATAAATTGATAAAACAGGAAATTACCTGATGGTATTTTTTCTGATTATAAAAAGCGATTAGTTGCAATGACTAGTCGCTTTTTTGTGTTAAAAATGGGTCTTGTGTAGAGACACACGGTTGTGCGACTTTAAAAGATTCTCGCAGATTTAGTCAGTTTTCACCACCACGTCAACCTGAACTTATTTCAGAATCATATTTCTCCTTGATAATGTAGTTTGAGGCGGATGAGTGAGTAAGTCTGGGATTACAAATTGACAAAGGAATCTAGTGCCCCCTGTGGTTGCGTCACCCGACCAACACTTTGGATTTAAAGAAAAGAAAATTGTAAAAGCAATTATAGAAAGGAGGTTAAAAGCTTTGAAAATGAGAAGACTTTTCTTTCTTCGTATCGTAAGCTTCACAATGACTGGAACGAAAAACAAGTGTAACGTGACAGAATAAGTAATACTAACACACTTAATCAGTCACTACCAAAACAACATCTTTTAACGTCATTGCGGACCAAGACCCGCAATCTCCTTATCGCAAAATTCCTTTGAGATGCAGATACCAGCTCAAGGCCGGCATGACGATAAATATTAAAATGCAATTAAAAGATAAAAACAATTTAATCGGCATTTGGGAAAACACGTTAAGAAAAACGATTGATGGAGCGTTAAAAAAGAAATACTTGTTTGAAGAATGCAGCGATAGCGGAATTCAAGTTTATTTCTTTTAGCGAC
>SMEQ01000184.1_pt1 | contig 48687 bp, 44 predicted proteins | sample 2456281 | NCBI WGS metagenome assembly SMEQ01 (sample SAMN10132596, study PRJNA489261) | soil metagenome | isolation source: day1 antibiotic-loamy sand soil ammended with raw manure from dairy cow... | place: USA | collected 2015-04-01
TAAAAATGCTATTAGAGCAACGGGAGTTGGTCTTCACTCAGGTGAGAAGGTTTATTTAACACTTAAACCGGCTGCACCTAATACTGGGATTATATTTCGGCGTACCGATTTAGATCCAGCAGTAGATATTCACGCACACGCACTGAATGTAGGTGAGACCACTCTATCTACCACGCTGGTTAATGGTAGTGCGCGTGTAGATACAGTCGAACATCTATTATCAGCCATGGCTGGTTTAGGTATAGATAATGCTGTGGTTGAGTTAAGTGCTCAAGAAGTACCTATTATGGATGGCAGCTCAGGACCTTTTGTGTTCTTGCTGCAGTCTGCAGGTATTGTTGAGCAAGATGCTCCCAAGCGTTTTATACGTATTAAACGTAAAGTTGAGGTTCGAGATGGTGATAAAATCGCCACGTTCCTGCCTCATAATGGCTTTAAAGTATCTTTTGAAATTGATTTTGATCACCCTGTTCTTAAACAAAGTGTTCAGAAAACAAGCTTAGATTTTTCATCGACTTCCTATGTTAAAGAAGTCAGCCGTGCACGTACCTTTGGTTTTACTAAAGACCTAGAATACATGCGTTCAAAGAATCTAGCGTTAGGCGGTAGCGTTAAAAATGCTATTGTTGTTGATGACTTTCGCGTATTGAACGAAGATGGTTTGCGCTATGACGATGAATTCGTTAAACATAAAGTATTGGATGCTGTCGGCGATTTGTACCTACTAGGTCATAGCTTAATAGGTGAATTTGTTGGCTATAAGTCAGGACATGGATTAAATAACTGCTTGTTGCGTGAGTTATTACAACAAGAAGATGCATGGGAGTTCGTTGAGTTTACAGAAGAAACCTCTCCGATTACATATATGCGACCAGCTGCAGCAATTTAACTAAATGTTACATAAAACTATTTGAGTATTCAAAAGCAAAGGCCATACTAATGTTATGGCCTTAGTTTTTGTGAGAAGCGAATAATAAACGAGCAATCTATTAGACGCTTTCATCGGGTATCAAAAATATGAATATAATCGTTGTTGGACAGAAACATGGACAGTCAAAAACTTACACGTTAGGCGGATCTGTACGTGTTTTGTTTTTTGGTTTTCTGTTTGCCTTGCCGTTTTCTATGGGGGCTGCAGGGTATTGGCTGGCACAACATTTAGCCGACGAAGGCATCTTAGACCTTAATGCTGCTAAAGCTTGGGAAGATGACCTCTCACAACAACGTCAAGAACTACAAAAAATTCGTAAGCAAACTGATCAAGAATTAGATGCTTTAACCCTCAAGTTAGGTGAACTTCAAGCCAAACTATTGCGCTTAGATGCCTTGGGTGAGCGCTTAGTCGATGTTTCCAAACTCTCAACCGATGAATTCGATTTTAGTATGCAGCCTGCTGTTGGCGGACCTGCGGGTGCGCTGGGCGATTCATATCAAGTTACCGAAATTAACCAAGTATTAGACGGCTTAGCCGAACGCATAGATAGTCGCGAACAGCAGTTGGAAGTACTTGGTAACCTAATGTCTGCTAATAAATTTAGCGCGGATACTTTTGTTGCTGGTCGACCTATTGATAAAGGTTGGATGTCTTCCCGTTATGGTCAGCGTACAGATCCATTTACAGGCCGTTTAGCTTGGCATGGTGGTGTCGACTTTGCTGGTAAAACCGGTACAGAGATTAAAGCAGTAGCTTCCGGTGTAGTAACCTGGTCTGATGATCGTTACGGTTATGGCAAACTTGTCGAAGTAAACCACGGTAATGGATACAAAACACGTTATGCTCACTGCGACAGCTTAAATGTTAAAGTTGGCGATATTGTTCGTAAAGGCGATGTTGTCGCCTTAATGGGTAGCACTGGTCGCTCGACCGGTCCTCATGTCCACTTCGAAATTTATAAGAATGGACGCAGTGTAGATCCTGCAGCTTATATTCACCGCACACCTCAGTAATTTCTTTAACCAATCCCTTGTCATTTTTTCTGGTTATAAGTAGCCTTACGCGCTTATAGCCTATTTTTTATATTGTTCTATTGGATAAAGATAATCCCATGATTGGTAACCTGATTCGTAACGTTATTGGTAGTAAAAACTCTCGCGAACTAAAGCGTATGAGTAAAACAGTTGAAAAAATCAACTCCTTCGAAGCTGAAATTCAAGCTTTATCAGACACAGAGCTGCAGGCTAAAACAACTGAGTTCAAAGAGCGACTAGAAAAAGGTGAAAATTTAGAAGGCATTTTACCTGAAGCCTTTGCCGTATGTCGTGAAGCCAGTATCCGTGTTATGGGACTACGCCACTTCGATGTGCAGATGATTGGCGGTATTACTTTGCATGAAGGTGGTATTGCCGAGATGCGTACCGGTGAAGGTAAAACCTTGGTCGCCACTTTGCCTACATACTTAAACACCCTAATGGGTAAAAGCGTTCATGTGGTCACAGTTAACGATTACTTAGCACGTCGTGATGCTGAGTGGATGCAGCCTTTGTATGAGTTTTTAGGCTTGTCTGTGGGTGTGGTTGTTCCAGGTCAAAATACGGAAGAAAAGCGCACAGAATACGCTGCTGATATTGTTTACGGCACCAATAATGAATTTGGCTTCGATTACTTACGCGACAACATGTCGTTTTCCTTAGAAGACAAAGTCCAGCGCGACTTAAGCTTTGCCATAGTAGACGAAGTTGACTCAATCTTAATTGACGAAGCGCGTACCCCGCTTATTATTTCAGGCCCTGCCGAAGATAGCTCTGAAACTTACCGTGCCATTGATAAGTTAGTACCTAAGTTAGAACGTGGCGAGCTTAATGAAGAAAACCCTGAACTTAACAGTGGTCATTATGTCATTGATGAAAAAAGTAAGAGTGTAGAGCTTACCGAAACGGGTCATGAAGTTGTCGAAGACCTACTCATAGAAATTGGCTTGCTTAAAGAAGGCGATAGCCTTTATGCAGCGGGTAACTTAGCATTAATGCACCACGTATTATCCGCTTTAAAAGCCCATGCCATCTTCCAGAAAAACGTCGATTACATTGTTCAGGCGGGTCAAATCGTTATTGTTGACGAGCATACTGGTCGCACCATGCCTGGTCGTCGTTGGAGTGAAGGTCTACATCAAGCGGTAGAAGCCAAAGAAGGCCTTCAAGTTCAACCCGAAAGCCAGACATTAGCTTCTACTACTTTCCAAAATTATTTCCGTCTGTATGACAAGCTTGCCGGGATGACGGGTACCGCAGATACAGAAGCCTACGAGTTTCAACAGATTTATGGCTTAGATGTGGTGGTGATTCCAACCAACCGCGTGGTTAAGCGTATCGACTTTAATGATGTTGTGTACTCTACCCAGAAAGAAAAATACGATGCAGTGATTGAAGAAACACGCACAATAATGGCCGAAGGCAGGCCTATTTTAATAGGGACAGCTTCGATCGAAGCCTCTGAGTATGTTTCTAAGTTGTTGCATGATGCCAAAGTGCCACACAATGTATTAAACGCTAAAGAAAACGATCGCGAAGCAGAAATCATTGCTGAGGCTGGTCGTCCCGGTGCTGTAACTATCGCTACTAACATGGCCGGTCGTGGTACCGACATTAAGTTAGGCGGTAAGTGGGAGTCGGAGCTTGAAGCCTTAGAGAACCCAACCGAAGAACAGGTTGCAGCCGCTAAAGCTGATTGGCAGAAACGTCATGAGGCAGTGTTAGCTGCCGGTGGTTTGCATATTATTGGTACTGAGCGCCATGAGTCTCGTCGTATTGATAACCAGTTGCGTGGCCGTGCTGGTCGTCAGGGCGACGCTGGTTCAACACGCTTCTTCTTATCATTAGAAGACAACCTAATGCGTATCTTTATGTCAGACCGCATGCGTAGCATGATGCGCGCATTGGGCATGAAAGACGGCGAGTCTATTGAACATAAAATGGTTTCTAATGCCGTTGAAAAAGCACAGCGTAAGGTTGAAGGTCGTAACTTTGATATTCGTAAATCATTATTAGAATACGATGATGTCGCCAACGATCAGCGTCGTGTCGTCTACGCTCAACGTAATGATATTATGGAAATGGAAAGTATTTCAGAGATCATTTCTAATATTCGTCAAGACGTCGTCAAAGACGTACTTGATCAGTATATTCCGCCGGGCAGTATTGAAGAGCAGTGGGATATTCCTGGTCTTGAAGCACAGCTACAAGAAGAGTTCGATATTCAACTGCCTATTGGTCAGTGGTTAACGGGTGAAGGCGTCGAGAAAGTATTTGAAGAAAATCTGCACGCTAAAATTACTGCGGCAGTGCAAGAGATCTACGACAACAAAGCAGAACAAGCCGGTCAAAGCGTTATTAATCAGTTTGAAAAGCAAATTATGCTGCAGGTGTTGGATAATTTGTGGAAAGAGCATTTGGCGACTATGGATCATCTGCGTCAAGGTATTCACCTGCGTGGCTATGGCCAAAAGAACCCTAAGCAAGAATATAAGCGTGAATCTTTCTTATTGTTTGAGCAGCTGCTGCAAAGCATAAAACACGATACTATTCGTATTCTATCGCACGTAAAAGTGCGTGATGAAGAAGAAATTCAGCAACTAGAAGCAGAGCGTCGCGCTGCTGCTGAAACTCTTGCTCTACAAGCTAAATATCAGCACGGTGATAGCAAGGAAGACGAGCTAGAAGATAATGCTCAGCCTTTTGTGCGTGATGATAAAAAAGTTGGTCGTAATGAGGCCTGTCCTTGTGGATCAGGTAAAAAATATAAACATTGTCATGGCACAATAGCTTAAGGCGTAACTAATAAATGGCAGTCAATTTTCAAGTTTTAGAAACCTATCATGCAGTAGAGGGTGTTCGTTTGGGTATTACTCAGGCGCATGTTCGTTATAAAGACCGTGATGATATGGTGTTAATTGAATTGGCAGAAGGATCGCAGGTGGCGGGGGTGTTTACCCTAAATGCTTTCTGTGCCGCCCCTGTACAAATATGCAAACAGCACTTAAAACAAAGTGCTCCGCGTTATTTGTTAATTAATACAGGCAATGCTAACGCTGGTACGGGTAAGTCAGGTATTACCAACGCTATTCGTAGTTGTGAGTTGGTTGCCCAAGCGACAGGCTGCAAGCTAGAAGAGGTTTTACCCTTTTCTACGGGTGTGATCGGCGAGCCACTAAAAATGACTGCTTTTGAGCAAGGCATTCCGGCTGCGCTTGAAAAATTAGACGCGGGCAATTGGTCGCGTGCCGCTAAAGGCATTATGACCACAGATACTTTACCAAAAGGCTATTCTAAGCAGTTTGAAATTGCCGGTAAAAAGGCAGTTATCACTGGCATCTCTAAAGGTGCAGGTATGATTATGCCGAACATGGCGACCATGCTTGGTTTTATTGCTACCGATGCCGCCGTTAGCCAAGAAGTTTTACAACATTGGTGTAAAGAGCTGGCAGACCGCTCTTTTAACCGTATTACCATCGATGGCGATACTTCCACTAACGACTCTTGCATGCTGATTGCTACCGGTAAAAGTGAACTAAGCATTACCGACGCTAACAGTGCTGATGCAAAAGCGCTATTCGCCGAGCTAAAAGAAGCTTTTCAAAGCTTGGCCCACGCCATTGTGCGTGATGGTGAAGGCGCTACTAAGTTTGTTACCATCAAAGTATCAGGCGCAGCCAGCACTAAAGAGGCATTAGACGTTGCCTACACGGTTGCACACTCACCTTTGGTAAAGACTGCCATGTTTGCTTCAGATGCCAACTGGGGCCGTATTTTGGCGGCCGTAGGCCGCAGTGGAGTCACTGACTTCAATTTGGACTTAGTACAGATTTATTTGGATGACGTGCAGATTGTAAAAGACGGTGGCCGTTACGATGGTTACAACGAAAAAGACGGTGCCGCTGTATTTGCATTAAGTGAATACAGTGTGCTTATCGAGCTTGGTCGTGGTGATGTTCAAGAGCAGCTATGGACTTGTGACTTCTCGCATGACTACGTCACCATCAATGCTAATTATCGTTCTTAATGGCGCTAGTTAGAGTAGCAGTTGCTGTTGTTTTAGTGGGCGACAAAGTATTGATAGCTAAGCGCCCACTGAATAAAAACCAAGGCGGATTGTGGGAGTTTCCTGGTGGTAAGATAGAAGCCAGTGAAAGCCCGCAAGTGGCTTTAATACGCGAGTTGCAAGAAGAAGTAGGCGTTGATTTCTCAACGGCTTCAATATCTCCTCTGATGATTCTTCCTTTTACTTACCCTGAAATACAGGTGCAATTAGAAGTGTTTTCGCTTGTGGCTGATGAGTCTGTGTTAGAAGTTGCTTATGGTGCTGAAGGCCAAGAAGTACGTTGGGTACCAATTAAAAAGCTGTCCGACTTTGAATTTCCACAAGCAAATAAAGCGATTTTAGTAGCCGTTCAGCATCAGTTTAGTTAATCGTTAAGAAGTTGTTGCTCAGTAAAATAAAGGGCAGCAACACCAGCGCTAAAATAAAAACCACTGCTACTATTGAAAAAAAGAAGTGTATGGGACGCTGTTGAATACTTTGCCAAAATGTTGGCATATCTTTCGCCAATGCCTGCATATGTATTCGACGTTTTTCTTGGTAATCATCTAAAATCAGCCGCGCTCTAGGGTAGTCATCTTTGTTCACTAGCCAAATTGCAGCAACGGATATACGCCAACGGCCAGAGTTGGTTTCATAATAATGGATCTCGGCTTCGTCTAAAGTTTGACGAACGTCTTCAGCTTCATCTTCTCCTACGCCACCAAGGCGAAAAAGTAACTTAGCCATAATTTAAACCACCTAAAAAATAATAAAAAAACCGCCAAACCAAAAAAACTGGTGGCGGTGAAGTTTGAGAGTGTGCATCTCAAAAAGGTTTGATTCTTGATACTACGTAGCTTTTAGAGTTGAATCAAGTTAATTAACATTCAGTATTTATAGCAGTTTCTTATTTTTGTTATGAGACAACAAGGAAATAAGAATAATTACAGTGCTTATCATCAGTAGTGGCCACACCCAAAAACGCATGTATGCTGTCTGTCCTTGGCGCATTTCAGCTACTGCCGTTAACGTGCCACGTCTGTCAGTAAGCAGTTGTTTAACAATATGGCCTTTGTGGTTAACCAAAGCAGTAATACCCGTATTGGTAGAGCGTAATAGCCAACGGTCAGTTTCCAAGGCACGCATTTGCGCCAATGCCATATGTTGCTTAGGGCCTAAAGAATCACCAAACCAAGCGTCGTTACTGATAGTCACCAGAAAATCTGCATTTTTCGCCATTTGATTTACTTGTTGTGGGTAGGCTATTTCATAACAAATAAATGGTGCTATTAAATATAAGCTTTCACCTTCAGCAGTCGTCTTAGTTACTTTTAATAATGGTTGTTGGCTGTTACCGGGCAGGAAACTGGACATTTCCAAATCAAAAAATGGAATCAAGCCTCGAATCTGTTTTTCAAAGGGAACAAATTCACCAAAGGGTACCAAGCGTTGCTTGTGATAAGTGCCATCACCATTACCAAATGCAATGATACTATTATGAAACTCACCCGCTAGCGCTGTGCCTTTAGGGTGACGAAAAGGGATGCCGGTAATAATAGTGCTGCTATGCTCTCGAGCTTCATCAGCCATATCTTCCATAAAAGGTCGGAACTGATCTTGAGTAACCGTAATGGCTGTTTCAGGCCAAAGAATTAGATCGCTGTTCCAGTTTTGACTGCTTTGTTTGTAGTAGGTACTAAGCGTTGGACTGAACATGCTCGGTAGCCACTTTTTATCCTGTGGGATATTACCTTGCACGGCGCTTACGTTTAACTGACCAGTGATCTGTGTCCATTGAATGGTTTGTAGCCAAGCGCCTAAAGGCCAAACAAGCAAAAAACTAAGTAGGTAATATTTTTTTGTTTGAAGAACATTTAATAAGACGGTGACAGTTAGTACTAAAATAAAAGATATGCCATAACTGCCAATAACAGGCGCCCAGCCAGCTAGCCATGTGTACAGGTGTCCGTCGCCCGCAAACAACCATGGAAAACCAGTTAATAGAGTGCCACGGGTTAGCTCTGCTAAGAACCAAATCACTGGAATAGTAAGCCAGCTGTAGGTATGGCCAATAAAACGCTGTCTTAGGTAAAAAATAAAGGCAGGCACTAAAGCTAAGCCGCCAGCAAATAAAAATACCAGCAATGCAGCCAGTATCGCATGCGTATCGCCAAAGCGATTGATGCTGACATAGATCCATGACACGCCAACTAAAAACTGACCTAGGCTGAATATCCATACATGGATAAACGCCTGCTTAGGCGTGTTAGCGTTTTTAACGGCGAATACCAGCCCGGCCAAGCTTAATAAGCCAATTGGCCAATAGAAAAAGGGGGCTAACGCCAGTGCGAATAACCCACCAGTTACAAAATAGAGAACATAATTCACGCGAGTTAAAAACATGGCTTTATTATTCTACAAACTGAGGTCGAACTTCAAGTATGCCAAGTTGACGGCTGGTGCTATTAACAACTTTAAAATTCCAGCCATCAATGCATATAGTTTCGTTACACTCAGGCATGCGCCCAAAGAAATGCATAACGATACCGCCGATGGTATCAAACTCGTCGTCTGAGAACTCGGTATGGAAGTGTTTGTTAAAATCTTCGACAGGCGTCAAGGCTGGCACTAGAGCACGGCCATCGTCGAGAGGGCGAATGCGAGCGTTTAAATCTTCAGCAGGATCGTATTCATCTTTAATATCGCCAACAATCTGTTCTAGTACGTCTTCAATAGTAACTAAGCCGGCAATGCCGCCGAATTCATCAACTACTATTGCCATATGATTTTGTTTGGCACGAAACTCATGCAGCAACAAATTCAAGCGCTTACTTTCCGGCACAAAACTGGTGGGACGTAAGATATCGGATAGGCGAATTTGATCACTGTTGCCCGTTAAGATTAGTGGTAATAGATCCTTAACTAGTAATAAACCTTGAATTTCGTTGTCATTATCACCGCCCATGACTGGAATACGAGAGTGTGCGGCTTTGACTATGCGAGGTAAATAATCCTGAATTCTATCGTTGATATTAACGGTGACCATTTTCGAGCGTGGCACCATAATATCGCCTACCTGCATTTCAGAAACTTGCAGGGCGCCTTCAATAATATTCAGAGTGTCGGCATCGACAATACTGCGCTCGGCAGCTTCTTGAACAATGTCTTTAATATCTTCACGACTTTGTGGGTCGTCGGAGAATAAGCTGGTGAATCGTTCTAGCCAACTTCGGGGTGGGTTCTGTCGGTCTTCGCTCATGATGCCTCATCATCAGTGTATGGATCGGAAAATCCTAATTCGGCCATAATCTGCCTTTCTAAGTCTTCCATTATTTCTGCTTCATCGTCCTTTATATGATCATAACCTAATAAATGCAAGCAACCGTGCACCACCATATGCGCCCAGTGGGCTTCAGGTGACTTGTTTTGCTGGGTTGCTTCTAGGTGTACGACAGGCGCGCAGATAACTAAGTCCCCTAAAAGCTGCAGTGGAATACCCGCTGGCACATCAAAAGGGAACGACAGTACGTTGGTGGGTTTATCTTTACCGCGGTACTCAAAGTTAAGTTGTTGGCTTTCCTCGGACTGAACCAAACGAATAGTCAGTTCAGGTTCGTCAAAGTCAGTTTTATTTAATAGAGCGGTACTGGCCCACAGCTCGAGCTTGTCGGCAGTTGGTAAGTACTCAGTCCAAGCATCTAGCTCGTCCGCCAGTTGGGTGTCTAACAATAGATTCATGCTTAGTCTTTGTCTTGGAATTGTTGTTCGAAGTGTTCGTAGGCATCAACAATACGTTGCACCAGAGGATGGCGCACGACGTCTTTGCTATCAAAACGAGTGATACCTATACCAGGCACGCCGTTCAAGACTTCTAAGCCATGCTTTAGGCCAGAGTATACGCCGCGCGGTAAGTCTACCTGGGTAATGTCGCCTGTGATCACTGCCTTAGAGCCAAAGCCCACACGGGTCAAAAACATTTTCATTTGTTCTTTAGTGGTGTTTTGCGACTCATCTAAAATAACAAAAGAATGACTTAAAGTACGCCCACGCATATAAGCGAGCGGGGCAATCTCGATAATGTTGCGTTCGATATAGCGGGTTACTTTTTCAGACCCTAGCATTTCGTACAAAGCGTCGTATAAAGGGCGTAAGTATGGATCGATTTTTTGGGCAAGATCACCCGGCAGAAAACCAAGTTTTTCACCGGCTTCAACCGCAGGACGCACCAATAAAATACGTTTTACTTCGTCACGTTGTAATGCTTCAACGGCGGCGGCTACCGCAAGAAAGGTTTTACCCGTACCAGCAGGGCCAACCCCAAAATTAATATCAAACTCGGTAATGCTGCTTAAATACTGAAGCTGGTTTTTGCCTCTAGGTTTGACTAGCAACAAAGGCGTTTTAATAGTTTTGCTGCCAGAGCTCTGCTTTTTTTCTTTTGACTCTTCGCTGCCTTCTTCTTGTAGAAAAAGGTGAATCAGTTCGGGGGTAATGACAGTGTCTTTAGCAGTTTCTGCGTATAGGCGTTGAATGAGTTTAGTAGCGCGTTGGGCTACCTTAACCGAGCCTTCCAATGTGAATTGATTGCCACGGTTGTATATTTGTAAGCCATGAGCATCGGCAATCTGTTCAATATGACTGTCAAATTGGCCGCATAGATTTGCTAGGCGACCAGTGTCATCGGGCTCTAAGAAAAAGCTGGTACTGTGGTTCGCCGGTTTCTGCTTAGAAGGTGTAGAAGCTGATGTATCCAAAGAAGGGTTGCTCATAGTGCGAAATCAACCATCAGTATGCCAGCTCTGGATCAATTAAAACACCACGTAGGCTGTTAGTGTAGGCAGCTTCAATTCTAACCTTCACAAACTTACCGATTAGATCGTGATCATCACAGCGGAAGTTTACTATACGGTTGTTTTCGGTACGGCCTTGTAACTCGCCTAAGTCTTTTCTAGAAACACCGGTGATAAGGATAGTTTCTACTTTTCCCACCATTTGGCGGCTAATCATTTGTGCATGATTGGCAATATGTTGCTGCAAAATATCCAGACGTTCTTTTTTAACATTTTCAGGCGTATCGTCATCTAACTGTGCTGCCGGTGTGCCCGGACGGGCGCTATAAAGGAAGCTGTAGGAAGTGTCGAAACCAACCTGTTTGATAAGATCCATGGTCTCTTCGAATTCTGCTTCAGTCTCGCCTGGGAAGCCGATAATAAAATCTGAAGAAATAGAGATGCCTGGGCGTAAAGCGCGCACGCGCTCTAAAATGTCAATAAAAAGCTCTATTTCATGGTTGCGTTTCATCGCCGCCAGAATTCGATTGGAACCGCTTTGTACCGGTAAATGTAAATGGCTTACCAGCTCTGGTACTTCGGCATATACATTAATTAAACGGTCATTAAATTCAATGGGATGCGAAGTGGTGAAGCGAATACGGTCGATGCCTTCAATTTCTGCAACTAAAGTAATCAGTTCAGCTAAGTCGGCAATATCATCTTCGTCAGTGCTACCGCGATAGGCGTTTACGTTCTGTCCCAACAGGTTTACTTCACGCACCCCTTGAACGGCTAATGAACGAATTTCTGCTAAGACGCTGTCTAGTGGGCGGCTGACTTCTTCGCCACGGGTATAAGGTACGACACAAAAAGAGCAATATTTAGAGCAGCCTTCCATAATGGAAACAAAGGCGCTGCTGCTGTCTGTTTTATGTACAGGTAAGTTATCAAATTTCTCGATTTCAGGAAAAGTAACATCAACCACCTGAATAGAGTTATTGGCTTGCTTAACCATATCAGGCAGACGATGAATGGTCTGCGGGCCAAAGACCATATCCACGTGGGCTGCACGCTTCATAATGTTTTTGCCTTCTTGTGAGGCAACACAGCCAGCGACACCGATCTTAACGTTTGGGTTGGTATCTTTTAAACGCTTCCAACGTCCTAACTGATGAAACACTTTCTCTTGTGCTTTTTCACGTATTGAACAGGTGTTAAGAATGACTACATCTGCATCTTCAGGATTGTCGGTTAACACCATCTGATCGCTTTCACCCAGAATATCGACCATGCGTTGAGAGTCGTACTCATTCATTTGGCAGCCGTGGGTTTTAATATAGAGTTTTTTAACTTTTACTGTCATAGCACAACAAGAGAATATAAGAAATTTAGGGGTGCATATTATACAGTCACTGACTAGTTAATAGCCAGAGTAACAGGGTTGGTTTGATGTTATCCGCTAATATTTGTCTATTAATTAGTCATACAGCTTGTTGCCATCTACATACACTGCTATACAAGTAGAGTAAGTAATGATTGTTGAAGAGTCTTTTGTTCGCTTGATAATAATGATAGCTAGCTACAATGGAGTCTGTCTTATGAGTCGTGACATGCAACCCTTGTTTTGGCGAATTAACGAGCAAGATCACCAAGGTATGGAAGCGGTGAGCTTATTGATGCCAACCAATGATACTGAAAACTCTGCCCTTGAAATGCCTACTAATGTGCATTTGCGTACAGATGGGCAATCCTCCTACCCAATGGATTTACGTTGGTCTAGCGAAGACCAAGAACTCTTTATGTCTTTATTGGAGCGTATAGTTGGCCAAGAATTAGAAGGCAATATAGAGTTAGACTTAACGGATGAAAAAGTTTGGAATCTGATCCAATTAGTTGCTTTATCTCGCTTTAAAACCGCCATTCCCGTCGACGAAATGTTAGCAGAAGATTTTATTTGTGAGCGTGCCGAATTGAGCATAGGTGATATGGTGGCGGTGAATACTCAGTACGGATACCCGTTAGCAGTAGTAGTCGGATTAGACTCTATTGATGTGTCTTGTGTGTTGCTGGAAGATATTATTCACCAACAGCAAGTAAAAGTACCTAAGTACAGCTTGCTTATGGTGAACCGTTTATCTGCCTTACCTGCGGTGTTCGCAAACACTGCAATTAGCGAAGACGCTGTCTTACATTAGCTCGCACGTGTAATAGCCCGCTGACGCTTCTGTTGAAGCGTTAGTTCGGCTAATAATTGATAAAAATCAGCGCCCTTTTTATGATTCGGTTTCTTTTCGGCTGAGGTTTTTGCTGCCACATGCTGTTGAGAGATTGCTTGCTGTTCCATAGAGAGCCTCGCTTGTTGTCAGAATGAATGTTCATTCTAAAACTATAGTTAAAAAAAAGTGCTAAACGCTTATGGCGTCCCAGCACATATCGAGTAAGGTTTGTACCAGTACTTTTTCTTTAAAAAGGCCAGGAACCATTTGTTGCTTGCGGGCAATGTTAAACAAACTGCCAAAGGTCATTGTTAGTAATAATTCGTTTTGAATACTCTTAATGCAGTTACTTTCTTTTGCATTTTCTAACAACCTAATCACTTCTGTATGTATATCGCTCATCGCTTTGTGCTGCAGTTCTACACAAATAAGCGGTGATGCCCACAGCTGATCGAGTAAGCCTATATTTCGTTGTGAGAGATTTAAAAACTCGTAGAAGCGCCCCCATATGTGGTCGAAACGAGCCCTTACCGTTGCTTCTTTAGGGTAGTCCTGCAATGAGTATTCAGCCATATCTTCGCTAATAGACAAATACAGCTGTTCTATCAGTTCTTCTTTGGTTTTGAAGTAACGATAAATAGTACCTGCACCACAGCCAGCATGTTTAGCAATGCTGGCCATGGGGCAATTTTGAATGCCCTGCGCGGCAATTAAGTCGGCAGTGGCCTCTAGTATCTGTTCACGCTTATCCATAGTATCTCGCCTGAATGAACGTTCATTCTAGCCGTTTAAAATAAAATATCAATAGGGTTTATAAGACGGTCGCAGCATGTTAAGCCTTATCAGCTAGGGCGGTAGGCTTAATTGCAGCCGTATTTATAGCTAGGCGTCGGGGTGTGTGTTGGTGTGTTTTTCGGACTCGTCAGGGTAGATTATCGGACTACGCTGGAAACGCTTTCTTATCCAGTTAACCGTTTTAAATACAGTCTTACGGCTGATAATAGAGCGCTCGAAAGAATACTTGTGGCGAGAGGTGCTAACCCCTAGGGCAATTAGAATCATTAACAATCCTTGGCCGGGAAGTACCAACATAAGTAATCCGACAATAAGCAGCACAACGGCTAAGCTGTTACGTAGCAGCCAAATCAACCAGCCTAATGGCGAGCGATCTTGTTTTGTTTTGCGCGCAGTAACAAAATAATCTGCAGGCATGCGCACCACCACCCAAGGAAGTGCAATGACAGACACTATTGCCATTGTAAGGCCACTGATAGACAGCAAGGGTAGCCAAGGTAATATTGACTGATACCAAGACTCTAATAGAGCCATTCTTTAGCTTCCTAAATATAAGCGGAGACGGTTTCGTACTATGAACTAAGCAGGCTAAAAGAAGCAAGCGTAAGGTGTTTAGCTAAATAAGCATATTGTTTCAGCAGAATGCTGTTTATATTTTGCTTAATTAATATGTGGCAGTGGAATAATTTATTCCTAATCACATCAATGCAGGTCAGTTCGCTTTCAGTTAAACTTGCCCTACTTATTTTGGAGAAGAATACATGAGCACAGAGCGCGCGCCCTTCGGAGTTTTATTGGTGAACCTAGGCACACCAGACGCCCCTACCAGTTCTGCTATACGTCGTTACCTAGCTGAGTTTTTATGGGACAAGCGCGTGGTCGATATACCTCGACCAGTATGGTGGTTAATTCTTAACGGTATTATTTTACGCGTTAGGCCCAAAAAAGTAGCCGAAGCCTATAAAAGCGTTTGGACAGAAGACGGCTCGCCTTTATTGGCTATTGCTAAAAAACAACAAAAAGCGATAGCACAGAGTTTAGCCACTGAGTATGGCAAAGAGATTCCTGTGGTTCTGGGTATGACCTACGGTAACCCTTCTATAAAAAGCGCGTTAGATCAACTTAAACAGCAGACAGAACGTGTACTGGTGCTGCCTATGTTCCCACAGTATTCGTCTTCCACTACCGCCGCAGTATTTGATGCCGTCGCCAAAGTAATGAAAAAAGAACAACACTTGCCAGAATTACGCTTTATTCAGCAATATCATTTGCATGAGCAATACATTGCCGCCTTAAGTAAATCGGTTAAAGAGTATCGCCAGCAACATGGTGCAGGCGACAAGTTATTAATGTCTTTCCATGGCGTACCAGAGCGTTTTGATAAGCAAGGCGACCCGTATTCTTCACAGTGTCGCGCCACCGCTAAGGCATTAGCAGCGGCTTTGAATTTAAATGAAGACCAATATATCTGTGCTTTTCAGTCGCGTTTTGGTTTAGAAGAGTGGGTGAAACCCTATACAGATGACACTTTAACCAAGTGGGCTAAAGAAGGCGTGAAGCGCGTGGATGTTATTAGTCCTGCCTTTGCTGCCGACTGTTTAGAGACCTTGGAAGAGCTGGAAATGGAAAACCGCGAATACTTTTTAGAAAATGGTGGTGAGGATTATCACTATATTCCCTGTTTAAACGATCGACCCGATCATATCGAGTTGTTAAGTGGGTTAATCAAACAGCACAGCCAAGGTTGGTAAAAGTTTACGGTTACCACTTAGCCCTAAAAAATAAGACTAAAGAGAATAGATAATGAGCGAACGCATACTTTGTGAAATTAAAGACCATATTGCTTATGTGTGGTTAAACCGCCCAGAAAAGCTGAATGGCTTAGATATGCCCATGTTTAAAGCCATGGTAAAAACGGCTAAAGAATTACGGAAAAACCGTGAAGTGCGTGCAGTAATATTAGCCGCTAAAGGCAATTCCTTTTGTGCGGGCTTAGATTTTAGTGCCGTTAACAAAGACCCAAGTATGATTGCTAAAGTCTTTTTAAAATGGCCTTGGACTAAACAAAACCTAGCTCAAGAAATCGCCCATGTATGGCGTGATTTACCCGTACCGGTTATTTGTGCCATTCATGGTAACTGCTTTGGTGGTGGTATGCAGATCGCTCTGGCCTGTGACTACCGAATTGCTACACCTGATGCCAATCTTTCTATTATGGAAATGAAATGGGGTCTAATTCCAGATATGAGCGGCATGGTTGCTTTATCGCGTTTAACACGTGTTGATATCGCTCAAGAACTAATCATGACCGGTCGTCAGTTTTCAGCCAGCGAAGGTTTGCAATACGGTTTAATCAGTAAGTTGGCTGAAGACCCCGTTGCTGAAGCTGAGAAGTTAGCACAAGTGGTTGTTACTAAATCACCTGATGCCGTTGCCGCCAGTAAGTATTTGCTTAAGAAAACATGGAAGGCCGACACTTGGAAAGCATTGCGGTGGGAGCGTTGGGTGCAAGCGCGTTTATTAGGTCGTAAAAACCAAAAAATAGCGATGCGTAACGGTATGGCACCTAAAGATAAAGAGCCTAAGCCGTTTGCGAATAGAACATCGTTTAAGTAATTAGAAATAAAGCTATAAAACGACAAAAGGCGCCAACGAAAGTGGCGCCTTTTATGCGTTAAATAAGTACTAAATAAACAAGATAAATAATTTAAACGTTTATTAAGCCTTTTCTTTTTCAGCCTGTTCTGGCTGATAGACAATTTCTTTTATTCTTACCTTAAGTGTTTTTCCTTTAGGGTTGGGCCACTCAATTTCATCACCTACGGACAGGCCTAATATAGCGATGCCTACGGGTGCAAAGATAGAAATATTGCCTTCCTTGCCGGCATCACTCGGAAACACCAAGGTTCGGCTAAACTCACCAGCATCAGGCAGTTCAAGGAAACGTACCGTAGAGTTCATAGTCACTACGGTGCTAGGAACGTTCTCTGGCGCTACTATCTCGGCACGCTCAAGCTCAGCCTCTAAACCGGCTTTATTTGGGAACTGGCTGGTCGGAGTTTTATCAATTAAGCGCTCTAATCGTTCCAAATCATTTTTAGTTAATATTATATTGGGTTTGTTGTTCATATTTACCTCGTAATACAAACAACCCGCAGGGGTAGGCATGATAAGTATTTGAAATAATTACCAAATTACCAGCGGGCGTATGTCATATGTTTAATATGACGCTACTCTCTTATATGCGAAAAGGCAATAGTCTTAATCATCACCTAGGAAGCCGCCGGTTTGATGCGCCCATAGCTGCGCGTAGATGCCATTTTTCTGTAGTAATTGTTGGTGTGTTCCTTGCTCAACAATATGACCATTATCCAACACTATTAGTCGATCCATAGCAGCGATGGTGGAAAGTCTGTGAGCTATAGCAATCACGGTTTTGTTTTCCATTAATAGGTCAAAACTTGCTTGAATGGCTGCCTCTACTTCGGAGTCTAAAGCCGAGGTGGCCTCATCTAAAATTAAAATAGGGGCGTTTTTAAGCAGCACGCGGGCAATGGCAATACGCTGGCGTTGTCCACCGGATAACTTCACCCCACGTTCGCCAACAAAGGCGTCGTAGCCAGTGTTGCCATAAGGGTCGTGCAGGTTAAGGATAAAGTCATGCGCTTCGGCTTTGTGGGTGGCGTCTAGTAACTCTTCCTCGCTAGCATCAGGGCGACCGTAAAGGATGTTTTCACGCACGGTGCGGTGCAGTAATGAAGTGTCTTGAGTCACCATGCCAATTTGATGACGCAGAGAATCTTGAGTTAGCTCATTAATATCTTGGCCATCAATTAAAATGCGGCCAGATTTAATATCATAAAAGCGTAATAGTAGGTTTACTAAGGTGGATTTTCCGGCACCAGAGCGACCCACTAAACCAATTTTTTCACCGGCTTTTATATGAATGTTTAAGTCATTAAATATCTTGTGATCTTGGTCTGCAGTTTTACCTGGGTAGATGAAGTCAACATGATCAAATTGGATCTCTCCTTTACTAGAGGACATCACACTTGCCGTTGCTGAGTCAGTAATTTTAGGGGCGTTAGACAGCGTATTCATACCGTCTACCACTGTGCCTAGATTTTCAAACAAACTGCTCATTTCCCACATAATCCATTGCGCCATACCGTTCACTCTTAGAGACAGGGCAATGGCAATAGCAATGGCACCCGTGCTAACACTACCGCTCATCCACAGCCAAATAGAAACGGCGGAAATGGTGAAGGCAAGGCTGTAGTTAATCAGGTTCATGGTAACGTTCAAGCCAGTTACCAAGCGCATTTGCCGATAAACGGTTTCTAGGAAACCATCCATAGATTCGCGTGCGTATTCGGTTTCTTTGTCAGTATGCGCAAACAGCTTTACCGTTTGAATGTTAGTGTAACTGTCAACGATTCGACCGGTCATGGTGGAGCGTGCATCCGCTTGCTCAGTGGCAATGTTCTTTAAACGCGGTACAAAATAAAGCTGGGCACTAATATAAAGCGCCAACCAAACAAGCATGGGCAGCATCAAGCGTATATCAGCACTGGCAATAATAAAAATGACTGAGCCAAAATAAACTAAGACGTAAACCATGACGTCGAGTAGTTTCATTACAGTTTCGCGTACTGCCAAAGCGGTTTGCATAAGCTTGGTGGCTAAGCGTCCGGCAAACTCATCTTGATAAAACGAAACGCTTTGATTTAATAAGTAACGATGGCCTAGCCAACGAATACGCATAGGGTAGTTGCCGAGCAGGGTTTGATGCACTATCAGGTTATGCAAAAACCCAACCAGCGGCATAATAACCAGTAAGGTCAGTGCCATTAAAGTCAGGCTTACGCCTTTATCGGCTAAAAAGGTTTCTGGGTTGCTTTCTGCTAACCAGTCAACTAATTTTCCCATAAAGCCAAACAGCATGACCTCTAAGATTGCCATGGTTGCCGTTAGCAAAGACATCGCCACTAAAGGGATTTCTACCTCACGCGTGTAGTGACGACAAAACGCGTACAACCCTTGTGGTGGTTGACTTGGGTGTTCAGGTGGAAAGGGGTTAACAAAGCTTTCAAACAAACGCAGCATAAATAATAATTCTGATGTAGTATTGGGTTGAGATAGGGTTAAGGCCCTGTATCTAAGAAATTATAATCTTTATCGTCAAGACAAGGAATTATCACTGTACTTTTTACTGGATAAGCCTATCTTGACGCGAATTTTATCCATCACTACCAATTAAGGAGGTAGCGAGCCTAATGGTTGCTAAGCCTGAAGACTATTACGAAAAAGATGCCTTTGCGCGCTTAAAAAACTTTGCTGATACACAACAGGAAACTCCATTTCTTGTCGTCGACAGTGCCACTTTTACTCGTCAATTAGACGAATTAATTGCAAGTTTCCCTTACGCTAAAACATACTACGCTATTAAAGCTAACCCTATGCCAGAATTATTAAGAATTCTGCGCGATCGTGGATGCAACTTTGATGTGGCGTCACGTTATGAGTTAGATAAAGTATTGGCTGAAGGCGTTCCAGGTGACCGTATTAGTTATGGAAACACCATTAAAAAGGCACAAGACGTTCGCTATTTCCACGAGAAAGGCGTAACTCTTTTTGCTACCGACTCAGAAGCTGACTTACGCAATATTGCCAAAGAAGCTCCGGGCGCTCGCGTGTTCGTCCGTATTCTAACCGAAGGTTCGGATACTGCCGACTGGCCGTTATCACGTAAGTTTGGTTGTCAGTCAGATATGGCAATGGACTTATGTATCATGGCACGTGACCTAGGTTTAGTTCCTTATGGTATCTCTTTCCATGTAGGCTCACAGCAGCGTGATATTGGTGCTTGGGACTCAGTAATTGCAAAGGTACGTGTAATCTTTGAGCGTCTTAAAGATGAAGACGACATTGAATTGAAGATGATAAATATGGGTGGCGGCTTCCCTGCTAACTATATTAACCGTACCAATGATTTAAAAACTTATGCAGAAGAAATCACCCGCTTCTTACACGAAGACTTTGGTGACGTACTGCCTGAGATTATTTTAGAGCCAGGTCGTTCATTGGTAGCAAACGCAGGTTTGTTAGTCAGTGAGATTGTATTGATCAGCCGTAAAGACCGTGTTGGTTTGCATCGCTGGATTTACTTAGATGTGGGCAAGTTCGGTGGTTTAATTGAAACCATGGATGAGTCTATTAAGTATCCGATACATGTAGAGCGTAATGGTGACTTAGAGTCTGTTATTCTAGCGGGCCCTACTTGTGACAGTGCCGATATTTTATACGAGAACTACAAGTACGAATTACCACTGAGCTTAGAAGCTGGTGACCGTATGTACTGGTTCTCTACCGGTGCTTACACTACAACTTACAGTGCAATTGAGTTTAATGGCTTCCCGCCGTTGAAGTCTTTCTGTATCTTTGGTTAATAGTTTTTATGCAGCTGATCCAGCATATGCGGGGCTATCGCCCTAGCTTGATGTTTAGTTCGCGGGCTCTGCAAAGCAGCGTCTGTTAAACCGACGCCAGCGCCTGTTCTATATCAGCAATCAAATCCGTCACATCTTCCAAACCCACCGATAAACGCAACATGCCGTCGGTTATGCCTTGTTTAGCTCTGGCTTCTGCACTAATAGCATGATGACTAGTGGCCACCGGTTGGCTGACTAAGCTTTCAACACCGCCTAAGCTGGTGGCCAGTAGAAATACTTTTAAATTATTAGCCACGGTTTCAGCAGCTTGACGACCACCGACAACTTCAATAGTGACCATGCCACCAAAGCCTTGCATCTGTTTACATGCCAAGTCGTAATCTTGGTTGTCAGTGAGGCCGGGGTAAAGCACGCGTGATATTTTAGGGTGCTTTTGCATAGCCTGCGCTAATGTTAAGGCATTGCTGTTATGTTGGTTAACTCGTAAGGGCAGGGTGCGTAAGCTGCGTGATAATAAAGCAGCTGTGTCTGGTGCAATGATTTGGCCAAGGTTTTTACGCCATAAAGAAATATTACTAAGTAGTTCTTTGCTAGCCATTACTGCACCAGCAGTTAAGTCACTGTGGCCACCTAAATACTTACTGGCGCTGTGCACAACAATATCGGCACCCAAAGTTAACGGTTGCTGATTAATAGGCGTGGCGAAAGTGCTGTCGACCACCAACAACGCCTTATTTTTATGAGCAATGTCGGCTAACAAGCTTAAATCGAGTAGGCGCAAAGTCGGATTGGCTGGCGTTTCACAATACAGCAAACTGCCTTCGTTCAAGTGCTGGTCTAGTTCATTAATTTGCTCATAGCGTAAGTAAGTTACTTTAATACCTAAAGGCGCTAAGTGGTTATTTAATAATGCTTGAGTACCACCATATAAGTCACCTAAGCAAACCACACCTTTTTGCCCGTGAGCAAATAAAGTGGCAGAGATGGCTGCCATGCCTGCAGAAAACGCCAATGCACCTTCGGCTTGTTCTAGTGTAGCCAAACCTTGCTCAAGCTCTAAAATGGTTGGGTTGGCACCCCAGCGGGTATATAAGTAGCCGTCACGCTTACCTTCAATGGTATCAAGCAGTTGTTGAGTGTCGTCAAAGATAAAGTTGGTGGTGTTGTAAATGGGAGTGAAGGGGCTGTTACAGTCTTTATGAGCGCGGCGATTATGGATAATACGGGTGGAAGCACCTTTAGGCTGGGTGGTCATGTAAACTCCAAGCAGGAAAAGGCCAATATAAAAAGGCCTAAAAATATAAATGAATAGATAACAAAATAGTAAGACTGAACGCACTAATCCACAAGGTTAATATGTAGCAAGAGCAAAAGTTCTATCTACTATTTGGTTCTATGTGTTTGTTTTTGTGAAAACAGAAAAGCTACAAAAGATTTTGCTAGAATGCAGCGCAATTACAGTTCTTATTTTTCGGATGCGACTTTCAATGAAACAAACTGCGTTAGCTTATATTTTACTCTGGGTTGCTAGCTCGACTTATGCTGTTAGCGTATCTGACTTTTTAGGGCATGAGATTAATCTGCCGCAACCCGCGCAGCGTATTATTACGCTTACCCCTCATGCTACCGAGCTGATGTTCAGTGTTGGAGCAGGAGGCAAGCTGGTGGGTGCCGTTGAATATTCTGATTTTCCTGAAGCTGCCAAAAAAATCCCACAAGTTGGAAACTATGCCGGTTTAAATATAGAAGCCATTGTTGCCTTGCAGCCAGATGTCATTATTTACTGGCCAGAAGGAAACCCAAGCCGAGATATAGAACGCTTAAAACAACTAAAAATGCCGTTGTTTGCCTCCGACCCTAATACCTTTGTAGAGATTGCCAATGATATAAAACGTTTTGGAGCGCTTACCGGCAATAATGATGAAAGTGAAAAAATTGCTCAGAGCTTTTTAAAAGAAGTTGATCAGGTAAGAGAAAATAATAAAAACAAACAGATGCTCAGGGTGTTTTACCAAGTGTGGGATAAGCCTTTACTAAGCCAAAATGGTGATACATTTATATCGCGCGTGATTAATTTATGCGGCGGTGAAAATATCTTTGCAGCCTTGCCTATTAAGTCACCACAAATAAGCATAGAAGCTGTGCTCACTGAAAACCCAGATATTATTTTGGTTGGGGCAACCAATGGCCAAAGACCAGCATGGCTTGATGGTTGGCAACAATACAGCTATTTAAAAGCCGTAAAGAATAATCAGCTAAAGACCGTTGATGCCGATGTAATTCATCGTCCTACCTTACGTTTGCTTGATGCCACTAAGCAAGTGTGTGCAGTGTTTGATGAATTGCGCTCCTTATGAAAAACACTGAACCCTTATGTACAATAAATAATTGGCACCTGTTTTGTAAGGTTGTCGATAACTATGGTGACATTGGTGTTTGTTGGCGTTTAGCACAGCAGTTAGCACAGACTCATCATAAACAGGTGACTTTATGGGTCGATGACTTACGCAGCTTTAGCGCTATTTGCCCTGAAATAAACCCTCAACTTGTTTGGCAAGAAGTGCATGCCGTAGAAGTAGGGTTATGGCAACAACCTTTTAAAGATGTACAGCGCTTGTCCAATGCTGATGTTGTTATAGAAGCCTTTGCTTGTGAGCTGCCAAGTTCTGTTTTGGCCGTGATGAAAGCCCAACCACAACAGCCTGCTTGGATAAACCTAGAATATTTAAGCGCAGAAAGTTGGGTAGAAGACTTTCATACAATGCCTTCGCCCGTGCATGGCATGACCAAGTACTTTTACTTCCCAGGCTTTACTGACAAAACGGGCGGCTTACTGTGGCAGCCAGAGTTGTTAGCACTGCCCGAGCAAATGCAGAACCAGCACGCAAAACAGCAATTATTTTCAGAACTGGGTGTAACGGCAAAACTTGTTGAAACAGACGTGCTAATCAGCTTGTTTGCCTACGAAAACCCACAAGTAATCGGTTTTCTCGAAGCATTAAGCCAAGCAGAAACAAGGATAAGCTTGCTGGTACCGCAAGGGCGTATCAGTGAAGAGGTAAGTCAATGGTTGCAGCAACCAATGCTTATCGGCGAAAGTATTAGCAAAGGATCGTTAACAGTATCGGCGTTGCCGTTTATGTCACAACCTGACTACGATCGTTTGTTGGCTGCCTGTGATATTAACTTTGTGCGTGGTGAAGAATCCTTTGTACGCGCCCAAATGTTGGGTATCCCCATGCTCTGGCATATTTATCAGCAGCAAGAAAATGCTCATTTGATAAAACTTGAAGCTTTTTTAGCTCGTTACTTAGAACAGGCACCAACCGAAATAACTGCACAGTTAAAAACAGCCTTTTTAGCTTGGAATCAGCCCCATACAAATGTGCCGGATTGGTTGTTATTATTAAAAAATTTGGCAGAGTGGAAATTGCATGCTAGAAATTGGCAGCAACAACAAATAAGCTTTGGTGACTTAGCTGCTAATCTGGTCAAGTACATTGAAAATACTCTATAATGCAGTACATTTTAATCTCTTTACGTTGGAACTAATTTTATGAAGACAGCGCAAGAATTCCGTTCAGGACAAGTTATGGATGTTAACGGTGAGCCATGGGTAGTGCTAAAGGCTGACTTTAATAAATCTGGTCGTAACGCTTCAGTAATGAAAATGAAGCTTAAAAACTTACTGACGGGTTCTACTCAAGAAACCGTATTCAAGGCGGACGATAAGTTTGAGCCTATTATTCTAGAACGCAGAAAAGTAACTTACTCTTACTTTGCAGATCCTCTGTATGTGTTTATGGATGAAGACTACAACCAAGTGGAAGTAGAAAAAGAAAACTTAGGCGATGCCTTAAACTACATTTCTGATGGTATGGAAGAAGAGTGCGAAGCCACTTTCTACGAAGACAAAGCCATTAGCATTGAATTACCTATCGTTATTTCACGTACCGTTGCTTACACAGAACCATCTGTGCGTGGCGATACCTCTGGTAAAGTAATGAAAGTTGCTAGATTAGAGAACGGTTTCGAATTGGCCGTTGCTGCTTTTGTTGAAATCGGTGAAGCGATTGATATCGATACTCGTACAGGCGAGTTTAAAGGCCGCAGCAAGAGCTAATTTTCTTAGCCAGTCAGGTCTAAACAACCGCCACTTAATGTGGCGGTTTTTGTTTGTTAGCAAGAGGCTCACACTATGCAAGGAAACACACATTCTTGGCGCTTTTTTCGCTCGGGTGATTTCGAACAACCGATCTTATCAACGGCAGCAGACTTAGCTGCTCTAGGTCAGTTAGACCAAAAGTTATGGGCAACCTTAGCTTGTCCAACCGAGCGTTTAAACATTAGTGAAAAGTTTCTAAAGCTTATTGACGCAAACAACGATGGTCGTATTCGTGTGCCAGATATAATAACGGTAGTCGATTGGAGCTTGGCACGCTTAACCGACCCTGACTGCCTATTCAGCCAACGACCTCTAACACTTAATGATATAAAGCCAACTCCAGAAAATCATAATGTGCTATCGGCTGCTAAGCGTTTACTGATTTTTCTGGGCCGCAGCCAAGATGATTCATTAAGTGAAGCCGACACCCAAGACTTAGCTGTTATATTTCCTGCCGATCAACCTAATGGCGATGGCCTTATACCTGTACAGCTTACTACCGATATTGAGCTGCAAGCAGCCATTGCTAATATTATTAAAGTGCTAGGCGCAGACAAAGACCGCAGTGGTGAAGACGCTGTGTCGGCTGAAAAAATAAATAGTTACTATGAGCAAGTAGAAACAGTTAAAGCTTGGCATAGCAGTGTAAGTGATGAGGTGAAACACCCGTTTGCGCAGCAGACAGACAGTGTTATTGCTTTATTAGATAAGTTAAAAAATAAAATAAACGACTACTTTACTCGCCAAAGTTTGATTGCCTATGACGCTCGCGCAGCAGAGATTATGGCCGCAGATGAAAGTGAGTTGGTACGTTTATCGGCCAGCGATCTTTCACATATCGAAAACCTTAAAGATCTGCCACTGGCTAACTTGCAGCAAAAAGAAGGCATCAGCTTTAAACAAGGTTTAAACCCAGCTTGGCAGGCGGATATTCTGGCTTTATATGAAACAGCGATCAAGCCTAAGTGGGGTGAAATCGAGCATTTAACAGCAGCACAGTGGCAAGAGCTATTGGATCAAGCGCAAGCGTATTTTACTTGGCAAAGCGAGCAGCCTAAAGTGGCAGTGTTAGATCATTTTACTGTTGCAGAAGTACTGGCCATAGACAGCCAACAAAAACAGTCGCAACTCTTGGAGTTGATTGCTACAGACCTAGAAGTATCTGAAGCCGCAGAAGGCTGGGTTAACTTAGATAAACTACTGAATATGCAGCAACATCTAGTACCGTTGTTGCGTAACTTTGTGTCTTTTGCCGACTTTTATGGCCGTAAAGAAAAAGCCATATTCCAAGCAGGGCAGCTATTTATTGATGGTAAAAGCTGTGACTTAGTTGTTGAAGTGAATGATGTTAACTCCCACAGTGTTATTGCCTCACAAAGTAACAGTTTTTTAATTTACTGTGTGTGTAAGCGCCGCGGCCAGCCTGTTAACGGTAGGGAGGAATGTAATATAGTGGCTCTGGTGAGCGCCGGAGCAGACCATGAACTAATGGTTGGTCGTAACGGTTTGTTTTATGACAGCCAAGGTAATGACTGGGATGCCACCATTGTGAAAGTGATTGAAAACGCTATCAGCGTACGCGAAGCATTTTGGTCGCCGTACCGCCGGGTAGCAACCATGATCTCAGAGCAAATACAGAAGCTGGCTAGTAATCACAACAATCAAACAGTAGCTAATATTTCTGAAAAAGTAACTTCTAAGAAAAAAGCAGATAAAGATTTCGATATTGGCCGTTTCGCTGGTATTTTTGCCGCCTTTGGTTTGGCAATGGGTGCATTAGGAACGGCTTTAGCGGCAACCTTTTCAGGGTTGTTTATGCTGCAATGGTGGCAGTGGCCATTAGTTGTTTTAGGGCTTTTGATTGTAGTTTCAGGCCCTTCTATGTTGTTGGCTTGGTTTAAGTTGCGCCGCCGTAGTTTAGGTCCCATTTTAGATGCGAACGGCTGGGCAGTGAATGCCCAAGCCAGAATAAACATCGCCTTTGGTGCCAGTCTTACTCAGGTGGCCACTTTACCTAAAGGCTCGGCACGCAGTATTAAAGACCCTTACACAGTACGTAAAACTTGGCCTTGGTTGTTGCTGGCTTTGTTGGTGTCTGGCTTGTTTGCGGCTTGGTATTACTTGTTTTAAAAGAATATTTAGTATCTCTGTCACTTAATGAGCAGAGATACTAAGCAGCGTTATTACTATTTAGTTAAAATCAATTTGTTCTGCTTGGTCAAACGTAAGCAGTAACAGCAACCGTTGTGCTCAATTAGTAGCTCATGAGCGCCCTTTAACAACTCATGACTGCTTAAGGTTTGTTTTGCCGCCGACTGAGTGGCACTTACTCTCGGCTCATCTGCATTCATACTGCTCTCCTTTTCATTATTCTGGCACATACACCATACTTCCATCTTTTAATCGGTAAGCGACACCGGCTTTGGCACCTTCACCTTCGCCTATTTCACCGTTCGATTTATAGTGTTCAAGGGTTTCTCCTTTTTTGACTACCACCTCCATGTTCTCTTGGCCGCTTTTTTCAATTTGTTTGCGTTCTAACACACTGACAGAGGTTGGATTGTTTTTTAGAGAAAGTTCGGTGCGAGTACCTGCCACAGTTACCGTGTCTAACTGAGTGGAGGCAAAACTTAAAGATGAAAGGGTAAAGGCAGTAAGCCCTACCAGAAAAGACGCCGAGAGTTTCATGTGTATCTACTCTGAAAATAAGTCGTCGGCTGGCTGGTGCTTACTCTATATAGAGGGCTTTGGCTGGCTATCAATAAACAATATGCGAATGTTAATGATAATTTCTATCAATTGCAATAGTGTTTGTAAGTAGCTTATATACTCTATACTGAAGTGTAATAGTGCTAGAAAGGAGTGAGTGATGAAAGTGATTGTATTAGGTGCAGGAGTAATAGGCACGACCACGGCCTATTACTTAGCCAAAGCAGGTCATCAGGTTGAAGTGTTTGATCGCCATGCAGAGGTTGCTCAGGAAGCCAGTTTTGCTAATGCAGGGCAGTTATCCTTTGGTTATTCATCTCCTTGGGCTGCGCCAAAAATTCCTCTACAAGCATTAAAATGGTTATTTCAGCGTCATTCACCCATGGCGCTAAAGCTTACTTCTGATCCGGATCAGTATTTTTGGATGCTGCAGTTGTTGTTTAATTGTCGCCATAAGCCGTACCTTATCAATAAAGAACGTATGTTGAGGTTGGCAGAGTATAGCCGCCATTGCCTTGATACATTACGCGCAGAAACCGACATTCAATACGACGGACAGCAATTAGGAACGACACAAATATTACGTACGCAGAAACAGCTGAACGATATTACAGCAGACGTTCAGGTGTTGGAGAAATTGGGTGTTGCCCACCAAGTACTAGACGCAGAAGGGGTATACAGTGTTGAACCAGCACTGGCTCAGGCAACCGTAAAAATTGTTGGAGGTGTTCATTTTCCGCAAGATCAAACGGGTGATTGCCAGTTATTTACTCATTCTTTGGCAGCCATAGCCAAAGATTTAGGTGTTAAGTTTCACTTTGAACAAAATATTTTACGGCTTGAAACAAAGCAGGCTGCAGCAAAAAACAATGAAATTATCGGTGTCTGGGTTGATGGTAAGTTACACCAAGCCGACCATTATGTAGTCGCTTTAGGCAGTTTTAGCGCACCGTTTTTAAAATCCATGGGCTTACGCATTCCAGTTTATCCCTTTAAAGGGTATTCCTTGACCGCCGCGGTTACTCAGCAGGCATTGGCACCACGTTCAACGGTTTTAGATGAATCTTACAAAGTGGCAATTACGCGCTTAGGTGAGCGTATTCGAGTGGGTGGAATGGCCGAGATCGTTGGCTATGATTTAAGCCTCAAAGCAAATAGAAAAGAAACCTTGGTGATGGTGGCTAATCAGCTTTATCCACAAGCAGCGGATTACGAGCAGACAGAGCTTTGGAGTGGTTTGCGCCCAGCAACACCCGACAGCACGCCTATTGTGGGTGCCGCTTCTTATGAAAACCTGTGGCTAAACACAGGTCATGGTACTTTAGGCTGGACCATGGCTTGTGGCTCAGGGCAGTTGTTGGCGGACTTAATTACTGACAAAGCTGCAGATATTCAAACCGATGATTTATCTTTGCAACGATATCGCTATTAGCATTGTAGAAATGGATTGCCCCACAACTAGGGCAATCCATTTTTACTGTTTTAGATAAGTTACTAAGGCGCTACTTTCTTTTTTAGCGCTCTGCTAACAGACAGTGGTAAGTGCGGCGTAGAGCGTAATATCCAAGGTAGAATCTTACGCTTAAGCCCACTTACTGCTTCCGGCACTATGGCTTCTATTAAATGCGGGCCTTTCTGACTGGATGCATATTCTAAGGCTTTGTTCATTTCTTCAGCAGTGCTGACACGGGTGCCATGAACGCCCATGCTTTGTGCCAATTGAGAGAAGTTGATCACGGGGCCATTGAGGTCTAACTGTGACAGAGCTTTTTCACCAATTTTTTCTGCGCCTACACGTTCAAGTTCAATATTTAATACTGAGTAAGAAGCGTTGTTGAAGATAACGACGGTGACATCTAACTCTTCATGCGCCATCGACCATAAAGATTGAATGGTGTACATGGAGGTACCATCACCAATTAAGGCAAACACAGGACGGTCAGGGCAAGCAATGGCTGCGCCGACTGCATTGGGTAAACCTTGGCCGATACCACCACCGGTGAGGGTGATGTAATCGTGGCGTGGGCAACCAGCGGTCATAGACTGCAAGAGTAAACCTGACGTAATGGCTTCATCAATTAAAATAGCATTTTCAGGTAAGTAGTGACCAACGGCCTGACAAACCTTTTCTGCAGTTAATTTACCTTTTGGGCTGCTGGGGCGATTGGGTTTTTGTAACTTAGGCGCCGTATTATCAGCGCCTAAAGCGTCTACCAGTTTTCTTAGGCTGCCAGCGGCGTCTTGCTCTTCAGTGGCAAGAGAGTGCACTTGGCAGCTATCAGGCACTAAGTAACTTTTCTTTCCTGGGTAGGCAAAGAAAGATACTGGTGCCTTACTGTCGACTAAAATTAAGTGGTCTATATCGGCTAATTGCACGCCGACTAATTCAGCCAAATAGGCTACTTTTTCTGGAGTAGGCATGCCCACTCCACGCTCTAAACGGGTAGGAAAGGTTTCGTGGAAAAGCTTAACGCCACTGTGTGCTGCAATTTTAGCGGCCGCCATTAAGCTAGGTTCGCGCAGAGCACGACCGCCTAAAAGCATAGCTACTTTCTTGCCTTTTTTGATGGCTGCTACTGCTGCATCTATTTGTTCTTGGCTGGCAATATGGTGCTCTGGCTGTGGTGGTACTTGTGCCGGTACGCCCCCTTTCCCCCAAGAAACGTCAGCCGGTAAAATCAGCGTGGCTACTTGTCCGGGTAAACCACGGGCGGCCACAATGGCATCGACTGTGTCGTTACAAAGCTCGGCGGTGCTTTGTGAAGTACGAACGAAGTTAGGCGAAACGTTACGGGCCACAGTTTCAATATCCGACTGCAGTTGGGCGTTGTATTGAACGTGATCTAGAGAGTGATCACCGACAATATTCACCACTGGTACTTTGCCTTTACGAGCATTATGTAAGTTAGCCATGCCGTTACCTAAACCAACACCTAAGTGCAGTAAAACGGCAGCGGGTTTGTCGGCCATACGCGCATAACCATCAGCGGCACCGGTAGCAACACCTTCAAAAAGGGCTAGTACGGCACGCATTTTAGGCTCGCCATCGAGGGCAGCAACAAAATGCATTTCACTGGTACCGGGATTACTGAAACAAACTTCAATACCCGCATCCACTAGGGTTCTCATTAGCGCTTGTGCACCGTTCATTATTATTCTCCTAGCTTATTGATAGATAAATTGTGGTTATTCTATTTTTACTGTTGTTATTCATTCAAGTTAATTGATTTTGCTGCCGTTCTGGCCGTCATTATACAGCCCGGCAAAAAAGTACCTTCTAACGAGCGTACACCATTACTATTACCACCACCGAAACCTGCTGCTTCACCCACACAATATAGCCCTTTAATTGGCTGGTGGTCGGCGTCTAATACTCGGCTGTGCAGGTCAGTACGTAAACCGCCAAGGCTTTTGCGGGTAATTAATTGCATTTTAATGGCAATAAAAGGACCAGCGCCTTTCTTTTGCAGTGGCGCGGGTTTGCAGGTCCGTAATCTGTCTGGCCCCCATTGACGTGCGTGCAAAATACGACGGATTTGATCGTCGTTTTCAAGCTTAGAAGCGTTTTTAAAGTTAGCATCAAAGGCGTCTGCAGTTGCTTGCAGCGTGTCTACGCTGATATCTAAGCTGTCGGTAAGCGCATTCATTTTATCGGCTAACTCTTCCAAGGTGTCAGCTACTAAGAAGTGTGGGCTTTCATGTTGCATTTGCTTAACTAAGTTATGGTTACCTAATAACAATTCTTTCACTAAGCGCAGAAACTGCTTGTCACGAATACGGGCGTTGTGCTCGGCACCCGATATTGCAAATTCTTTAGCAGCAATACGCCAGTTAAGTAAATGCCATGTCCAAGGTTTTTCTTGTTCGGCGACGCGCTGACATAGCCAGTGAGTATCAAAGCCAGTGACTAAGGGCTCAGGGCCAATACGCTCGCCTTTATGATTTAACCAAAGCGCTGACTTGCAAGGAATGGTCGATAAACCATGGCCTTCGTAATGTGGGAAAGGGTGTGGAAAGCCAGCGGCGTAATTCCACATTTCGCCAGTATTCACCAATTGACCATTGAGTTTGTTTTCGACTAAACGATGCAGCTTGCCGTCGGCATAAGGGTGAGCGCCGTTTAACATACTTGCTGGCATGGCGCGATCTTGACGCCAGTTTTTTCTGGTTTCAGCGTGACTACCGTTAATGCCACCCATAGCTAAAACGATATTTTTGGCAGAAAAGTGTACTTCCTCATGAGTTGCTTCATTGATTGCAATTGCACCAGTGATCTTGCCTAAGTCCGTTTCTAGCTCAGTAATGCGGTGACTATGCAGAACGACGAGGTTGTCTTTGCCTTCTTTTTTTAGAGTAGCAATTAGCTGAGTAGTCATCTCTCGCGAAGTACCCCAAATAATATGGTAGCGCGGTAGGCTATTGCCATTGCCGTGCATACCACGCTCTACCCAGTTAACAGCGGGCATAAACTTAATGCCTTCCTGCACTAGCCAGTCGTGTACTTCAGTGCGAGAGTTTTCTACGTAGTACTTTGCCCAAGCCATAGAGTGCTTGTCATTTTGGTCTAGTTCGCCAAAGCTGATCCAGTCTTTTAAAGCGACCTCTGGGTTGTCGGGAATGCCCATTTTTGCTTGCAATGGTGTATCCACTAACGCCATGCCACCAAATGCCCATAAGGCTAAGCCACCAAAGCGTTCAGGTGTGTCACGGTCTACAATAATTACTTTTTTACCAGCGCGTAGCGTTTCTAAAGCAGTAACAATACCGATTAACGTAAATAACCATAGCAGGATTGACACTAAAGGCCGATTTTGTTAAGCTCACGATCCTAATATAGAAAACGCTAATGAAAGGGGTGGGCAATGGGTGCTAACGTAGAAGAAATCACTGCTTTTTTAGCAGTACAGTTTCCAAACAATAAGTTGGTAGTTGAATCAGTTGGCAATAAAGCCGCTAGAGTTAAGCATTTGATTGGTGCAGAGGAGTTGCGCCCTGGCGGAACGGTGGCCGGGCCAATATTGATGGGACTGGCCGATGCCGCTTTGTATATCGCCATATTTGGCGAAATAGGCATAGTGCCTTTGGCGGTTACCACCAGTTTGACCATTAACTTTATGCGTAAGCCCGCTGCTGATACCGCCGTTATAGCCGAGTGTAAACTGATGAAAGTAGGGCGAGCTTTAGCCGTGGGCGAAGTGAGCCTGTACTCTGAAGGACAAGAAGAACCCGTCGCCCACGTGGTTGGTACCTTTTCTATACCACCAAGAGAGTAACTTAAATATAGGCTTTAAGTTTGGGTGAGTGCACAAGCACGGGTATAATGATGCTTATAAATTTTTATATGGATAGGGGTATTTAATGACTAACACACTCACATTTAATCGTGCTTTGGTAGAAAAGTACGATCGTCCGGGTCCGCGTTATACTTCTTACCCTACGGCGCCACAGTTTCAACCGTTTTTTGCTATAGATGACTATAAAAGAGCAGCCCTGCTAAGTAATCAAGCACCGATCAAGCCCTTGTCGCTTTATATACACATACCGTTTTGTAAAAGTCTGTGTTACTACTGCGCCTGTAATAAAATCATTACTCAGAAAACTCATCGTGCGGTCGAGTACTTAGAGTATTTAAAGAAAGAAATTGAAATGCAGGCGGCGCTTTACGATAAAAGCCGTCAGCTTACGCAGCTGCATTTTGGTGGTGGTACGCCGACCTACTTAACCAGCGAACAGTTAAGTGAGTTGATGGACTGTTTGCGTGCTAATTTTAACTTTGACGAAAGCGACAATCATGAGTTTTCAATAGAAGTTGACCCACGCACCATCGACACTGCACGTATTAAAGAACTGCGTGAGCAAGGCTTTAACCGTTTAAGTTTTGGTGTGCAAGACTTTGACGAAAAAGTACAAAAAGCAGTGAACCGTCTTCAAAGCGAACAAGAAGTATTTGATCTGGTGGCAGCTGGGCGGGCAGCAAAATTTAAATCGATCTCTGTTGATTTAATTTATGGCTTGCCCCTACAAACCGTAGAAAGCTTTAGCACCACTTTAGATAAAATTATTAAACTGCGCCCCGACCGTATTGCCGCCTACAGTTATGCTCACTTACCAGAAATGGTACGCGCGCAACGCTTAATTCGAAAAGAAGACATGCCACCACCTGAGCGTAAAATGGAATTGTTAGAGCTGATTATTGCTCGTTTAACAGGCGCTGGTTACGTTTATATTGGTATGGATCACTTCGCCTTACCAAACGACGAGCTCGTGATCGCCCGTGAAAAAGGCACCTTACAGCGGAATTTCCAAGGGTACTCTACCCATGCTGAATGCGATCTTATTGGTCTAGGTATTACCGCCATTGGTTATGTCGCAGGCAATTACAGCCAGAACATTAAAGTACTGTCTGAATATTACGCCTGCTTAGATGAAGGCAAGCTGCCTATTCAAAAAGGCTACAGTTTGTCAAGCGATGACATCATTCGCCGCGAAGTTATTACTGATTTGATGTGTCACGGTACTATTAAATTTTCTAAATTCGAGAATAAATACAGTATTGATTTTAAACAATACTTTGCCGACTCTTTGGCTAAGTTAACGGAAACCATTGATGATGGTTTAATAGAAATTACAGATAAAAAACTGACTTTATTTCCGCAAGGCCACTTGATGATGCGTATCGTTGCTATGGCCTTTGATGCATATCTTGGTGATAAGCAAAAGGGTCAGTTTTCACGCACCGTCTAATTTCTTATTAATAAAATAGAGGCTGTAACAAGTGACTGTCTTAGTGTTTGTTATAACCTCTATTTTTTAAGCAGTCCTGCGAAAGAGTACAAAGTCATGGAAACACCTGCACCAGAACAAATTATTACCCAAGAAATATTAGAAAGTAATTTGGCAGTAATTAAAGAACGTATTAAAGCTGTTTGTGAGCGCGTAGGGCGCGACCCTAATAGCGTGCGCTTATTGCCGGTCAGTAAAACTAAAAGCGAGAAAGTGCTACGCATGGCTTACGCCGCGGGAGTGCGTGAGTTTGGTGAGAACAAAGTACAAGAAGCTCAGCAAAAAGCCGAGGAAATGGCCGACTTAACCGATGCTCGCTGGTGTGTGATTGGCCACTTACAAACCAATAAGGCTAAATACGTTGCCCGTTTTGCCCATGAGTTTCAAGCGTTAGACAACCTACGCGTGGCGGAAGAATTAGACCGTCGTCTACAGCAAGAAGGCAGAAGTTTAGATGTGTTCGTGCAAGTAAACAGTTCTAACGAACCGCAAAAATTTGGCCTGCCACCGGCAGACGTTGCCGCCTTTATTCAAGAACTACCTAAATACAGCGCTTTAAATATTAAAGGGTTGATGACCTTAGCAGAGTTTTCTTCCAGTGAAGAGCGTGTGCGTGCCTGTTTTGTACGTATGCGTGAATTACAAACTCAGCTACGTGAAAACTTACCTGCCGGTATTAATATCGATGAGCTTTCTATGGGAATGTCAGGAGACTTTGAAATTGCTATTGAAGAGGGTTCAACCGTGGTGCGAGTAGGGCAGGCGATCTTTGGAGAGCGAGGCTTACCAGACAGCTATTACTGGCCTGATAAATAAGACGTTATAAAGCTAAGCACTGCGCTAAGTATCTACACTTAGCGCAGTATCAAGACTAGCTACCGCAACCACCACAGCAGTTACCTTCTTCGCCATGAGCAGGTTGGATGTCAAAGCCTGAATCACGAATGACTTGTTTTAGCTGATCCAAATTAATTTCACTGTCATTAAAGCCAACAGAAGCGCGGTGACCGGTAAAAGACACACTGGCTTGTTCAACACCCTTAGTGGCTGTTAAAGCTTGGGTGATGGTTTGTGCACACTGTTCATTTTGCATACCAGCGATACGAATAGTAGTTAATTCCATAATACTCTCTCTTAAGCGGTTAAATTGTTTGGAAGGAATAGAAATTATTATACCCTAGTAATTTAGTCGGGTAAGTAGGTTTAGCTAACTATTAGTAGGTATTTATAAATATAAAATGTAAAAGACTTTGTCGGTCGACCTTGTTTTCAAGGCTTCGTTGGCATAATTACCTCTGTAACTCGAGCTTATGTTAAAACACATTCGCCCTGTATTTAAGGTCGATAAGATCGATAGGATTGATAAGTGCTATTATTACAAAAACTTGATAAAGCCAATATTATCAACAAGCCTTCCAATAATTGGGTAAAAAATAATGAGTTTTTCACAGCAGCGTTCGCCTTACCAACAGCACGGAAAAATACAGAGCTCTACCGCTGTATTTATGGCCATTATATTACTGGTTGTGCTATGGGTATCTAGCGGATTTCTATTTAAGCAGACACCTGCAGAATTAGCAGCACTTAAAGTTACCTTACCCACAGTTGCAGTTAAAAACAGCACAGCAACAACAGTAGTGCGAGAGTTAACCTTGAATGGCGATATTCTTCCTAATCAACAGCTGAGCGTTCGTACACGCACGGATGGCATGCTGGAAATGATAGTAGAAAGTGGCGCAGCAGTTAAAAAAGGTGACCTAATCGCTAAACTGTCGATTGATGATCGTGAAGTGCAACGCACACAGGCCGACGCCCAAGTAAAGAAAGCCCAAAGCGATTACGACGCCACTAAAAAGTTAGTGGATAAAAACTTGTCGTCTCAGTCTCAATTGCAAGCAGTGAAGGCACAGTTAGAAGCAGCCCGCGCTCAGTTACGCCGCATCACCTTTGATATTGAAAATACGACTTTAACTGCTCCAGTTGATGGTGTAGTTAACCAGCGCTTTGTCGAGCAAGGTGCTTATGTTTCACCAGGCAGTCCAGTGCTAGAAATTATTGCCAACAACCCGTTACTGGCAATAATTAATGTACAGCAGAGCCAGATTCACCGCTTAAAAACGGATATGCCAGCAGCAATTCGTATTATCGGTGGAGAGCAGCGTCAGGGTAAAGTCAGCTTTATTGCCCCTACTGCCAACCCGCAAACACGCACCTTTCGAGTTGAAGTAACCATCCCTAATGATGAGCAGCCGTTACCTTCAGGTATGAGTGCAGAAGTCAGAATACAAACAAATGAGGTCCAGGCTCATAAAATATCTGCAGCACAGCTAAAGGTCGACAGTGCAGGTCGTATGGGTGTGTTAATACTCGATGATGAAAACATCGTTCAGTTTGAACAAGTGACAGTCGAACGCGCAGATGTTGATGGATTATGGATTAGTGGCATAAAGGAAGAGACGCGTTTAGTGGTTATTAGTCACGGCTCACTCTCTGCCGGCCAAAAAGTTGACCCGCAGCCAGTTCCTCATGGTTATAAAAGTGGCGAGCGTTTGTAATGGATAATATTATTGCTAGTGTGTTTTCGCGCAATCGTGCTGCGATGCTGCTGTTCGCTTTGTTGTTTGTTATGGGCAGTTTAGCTTATATCAGCATTCCTAAAGAGGCAGCGCCAGAGATTACTATTCCTGTATTCACTGTCTTAGTGAGCTATCCCGGTATCTCTACCCAAGATAGCGCGCGTTTATTGGTTGAGCCGTTAGAGCGGAAACTACAAAGTATTGATGGCTTAGATACCCTAACCGCCCAAGCCGGTGAAGGCTTTGCCATGTTGCAACTAAGGTTTTCCGCGGGTTTTGATAATGACAAAGCGCATAGAGATTTGCAGGATGAAACGGAAAAAGCAGAGCAAGACTTACCGGCTGGAGCCAACAAACCTATTATTCAAGAAATTGACCTGTCACTGTTCCCTATTTTAACCGTAGCGCTATCAGGAAGCATTCCTGAGCGTGATTTAATTACCTTGGCTCGCAATCTTAAAGATAAGTTAGAAACAGTCAGTGGTGTACTCGAAATAGATATGTCGGGTGACCGAGAAGACTTACTAGAACTTATTATTGAGCCTCTAGCGATGCAGTCCTATAACATTTCATTAGCGCAGGTCTCGCAAGCAATAAGTAACAACAACTTATTAATTACCGCAGGCGCAATGGATACAGGTGCTGGACGTATCAGTGTGGCTATCCCAGGTACTATTGAATCCATAGTCGATATTCTTGAAATGCCCGTTAAAGTTGTTGGTGACAACGTGGTGCGGGTTGGTGATGTTGCTGATGTTCGACGTACCTTTAAAGACTCAGTCAGTTACGCTCGAATAGATGGACAACCTTCAATTGCATTGGATGTTAAAAAGCTAAGTAGTGCGAATATCATTGATGTAGTCGCACGAGTTCAAGCCTTGGTAGAAGAGGAGCGCTCAGACTGGCCTTCAACCGTAAAGGTCGCCTTTATGCAAAACCAAGCAGAAGATATAAAGCAACTGCTGGGTGATCTCGAAAACAACGTTATTTTCGCGATCATTTTGGTGACCTTAACAGTAGTGTTGGCGCTGGGTATAAAAGCCTCTTTACTGGTAGCACTGGCTATTCCGGGTTCGTTTTTAGGCGGAATTCTTGCTCTACAGATGTTAGGTATCACTCTTAATATAGTGGTGTTGTTTGCTCTTATTCTAGTGATAGGCATGTTAGTGGATGGGGCGATTGTGGTGGTGGAGCTTGCCGAAAGGTTACGCCAACAAGGAGTTGAGCGTCAGGCGGCTTATTTACAGGCATCACAGCGAATGGCATGGCCTATTATCGCTTCGACCATGACGACCTTAGCAGTATTTTTCCCACTGTTGTTTTGGCCAGGAGTGGCGGGCCAGTTCATGTTTTACTTCCCTTTGACAGTTATTATTACGCTCTTGATATCGTTGCTGATGGCACTTCTGTTTGTACCTATTATTGGGTCATTAATAAAAGGAGACGCCACAGTAAATCACACCTCAGCAGCCGCTAATTTAGAAGAATCAAAACTGCAGCGCCTTGTCTGTTATATGGTCGATAAACCTTTATTAGCACTGCTGGTAAGTCTATTCGTATTGCTGTTCTCATTCTTTCTTTACGGACAATTAGGTAAAGGTATTACCTTCTTTCCAGAAGTCGAAGCTGACCGGGTACAAATTCAAGTACAGGCCGATGGCAATTTATCGGTTTTAGAATCCGATGATTTAATAAAATTAGTAGAACAAAAAGTTTCATCTATTGCAGGCATTGAGCGTGTCTATGCTCGTACTATAGGCTCCGTTGAAGAACGTCTTAAAGCGAATTTGGATTCGGAAGTTATTGGCACCATTCAAATTGACTTGCTTGATTGGCGTGAGCGAGATGCAGCCAGTGATATTATTGAGCTTATCCGTAGCGAGAGCTCGGCTATCCCTGGTATTGGTTTGAATGTTCAAGCACAGCAAAGTGGCCCCTCAGCAGCGCAACCAATTAAAATCGAAGTATCAGCAAAAAATAGATCATTGCTACCAGCAGCTGTGCACAAGCTACAGGCGATAATGAAAGAATCTAACGAATTCACTAACATTACCAGTAATTTAGCTACGCCTAAGCCACAAGTACTTATTGATGTTGATAGACAGAAAGCCGCGCAGTACGGCGTTAACGTTGCCGAACTGGGCTCATTGTCTAGATTGCTGACCGATGGTGTGCTGGTGGGTACCTACCTGCCCGAGTCGGCACCAGAGCAAGTGGATATCCGTATTCGCTACCCATGGAGTGAGCGCTCGATGACAGACCTTGCCAACTTACGTATTCCAACCGCTCAAGGGCTGTTACCCATAGAAAACTTCGTACAGTTATCAGCAAGCCTAAGCCCAACCATTATTACCCGAGTGAACTCGCGTAACGTACAGACAGTAGAGTCAGGTTTGGCGGATGGGGTTACTGTGACTGAGGCTATTAAGAACTTAAAAGAACAACTCGCGAAGAATGAATTTCATCAGGAAATTGATTTTAACTTTACTGGTGAACTGGATGACCAAAATGAAACCATGAGCTTTTTGATCATGGCCTTTGTGTTGGCTATTTTCTTAATGCTATTTATTTTGCTTCTGCAACTAAACAGCTTCTTTCAAAGTGCTTTAGTCCTCTCTGCCATTGTATTCTCGTTAGCTGGTGTGGTGTTGGCTTTATTAATACGCCAAGAACCATTCTCGGTAGTCATGAGTGGCATAGGCATTATGGCGCTGGCAGGTGTGGTGGTGAATAATAATATTGTACTTATAGACGCTTACAATGAATTCATAGCAGACGGCTTAAACCCCTTAGACGCCGCCATGAAAGCAGCAGTACAGCGTCTTAGTCCAGTGTTATTAACCGCTACCACAACCATAGTTGGCTTATTGCCCATGGTACTGGGCTTAACTGTCGACTTCTTTGAACGCGACTTATATTTTGATGCGCCTTCTGGGCAGTACTGGACACAGCTCTCCACTACTTTAGTTGGTGGTTTAACAGTAGCGACCTTTATTACCTTACTACTGACGCCGGCAATGTTGGCATGGAATGGGCAGAGGGTAGAAAAGATTAAATTGATTTCTAGCTTAGGCAAAACTAGCCAAGGTGGTCTTTGCTATTAAATGATATTTAGTTGTCTTCGTAGATTTTAATTGAGAATATGAATTGTCGTTCACTGTATCTGCCAAGCTATTTGATCATTGAGTCCTAGGGCATTGGATTCTAGTACAATATAGCGACGTACTTTTTATCTCACCACTAATTTTCAATGCACAAAAAATATGCCTATAGGAATAGAGTTAATGCTTTCCCAATCAATAGGGGGAAGCTAAGTCGCCTAAGTTGCTGTATCGGATAACAGAGGTTCTTTGGGTGCTATTGCTACTATTATCACTTCCATATAAAGCCTATATAGACTAATTGCAGCTGGCTGCATTAATAAAAGTACGAATGATCGTAATAATGATGTCATCTGTACAGCCAAGTTTGAGCAAGAGTACAAACAAAAAAGCCCCTACCGTAGAACGGTAGGGGCTTTTTTGTTTATTTGGTGGAGATGGCGGGATTTGAACCCGCGTCCGTCAATCCTCCACTAGAGGACCTACATGCTTAGCTTTCTCTATTGATTTAGTTCCTCACGGGCCGAGAAGCAGGCCGTTTAGAACGAGCTCGATTAAGTTTGACCATTCAGCTCCGAGCGAAGCATCCAGGCGAGCCTATAATACGGCGCCCTCGTTCCCTAGCTATAGGCACCTAGGTTCAGAGGTAAGCAGCCTAAGCTGCTAGTGCGTAAGTTTCGTCGTTTGCGACTATATAAAATGTATAATGTTTATTTACGAGATCACTATACGCTCTCGGCATGCACCCATAGCTTTGTAATCAACGTCGAATCCTAATCATCCCCGAATTCTGTTTCCCATCTGCCTAACGTCGTTAAGTTTACCTGTTCTTTATGTTTAACGCACGGAATGTTTCATAACGCGTTCTTTTTGTTTAGCCCAGTCACGATCCTTGAGGGCGTCGCGCTTATCGTGGCTCTGTTTACCTTTGGCTAAGGCAATTTCCACTTTAACATGCGGCCCTTTCCAATACATGGCTGTACATACACAGGTATAGCCTTTAGCTTGAATTTTTTGTTGTAAACGGTCGATTTCATTTTTGTGTAATAAAAGCTTACGTTGGCGGCGAGGCTCGCATACTAAGTGCGTTGAAGCCTGTTGCAAAGGTGAAATTAAGACGCCATGAAGCCAAGCTTCACCACGATGAAACTCTACATAAGAATCGACCAGTTGCGCTTTGCCTTGGCGTATGGATTTTACTTCCCAGCCAGTTAAAACAATACCTGCCTCGTATTTCTCTTCTAAGAAATAATCGTGACGAGCTTTTTTGTTAAGGGCAATGGTTCCGCCGGATTTATTTGGTTTTGTCTTTGTATTCATGTTAGTCAGTATAACTGAGCTTATATATAAAAGGCAGTGGCTGATGCAGTAAAAAAATAATGCTAACTAAAATAAATGTTAAGTATTTGAAAGTCTTAGGTTGAGCCTCTTAGCTAAATCACAGACAATAATGCCGTTATATATAAAAGAGAACGGTATGAGTCATAAAAGACGAGGGACGCATAGTATTTGGAAGGGCCGTTGGACCTTTATATTAGCCGCTACTGGCTCAGCCGTGGGTTTAGGTAATATCTGGAAGTTTCCCTATATTACGGGTGAGTATGGTGGTTCTGCTTTTGTGTTAGCGTATTTGCTGTGTATTTTAATTATCGGCATTCCCGTAATGATGTCTGAAATCATGCTTGGACGCGATGGGCGTATGAGTCCTATCAAAACCATGCAAACATTAACTCATAAATATTCGTCTCCTCGTATTTTTGCTGCTATGGGTTGGATAGGGGCGGTGTCTGGGTTTTTGATACTATCGTTTTATAGTGTAGTGGCCGGTTGGGCTCTGGTGTATATAGGGAAGATGGCTAGCGGTATGTTCGTTAGTGCGGATGCAACATTTGCAGGCGAAGCGTTAGGTGTATTGCACGCCTCACCTGTAACACAGCTAATAGCGCATACAGTATTTATGATAATGACGGGAGTGGTGGTCGCGTTAGGCGTTCATAAAGGCTTGGAAAGAAGTATTCGTTTTCTAATGCCGACGTTATTTATCATGTTAATAGCTTTGTTTGGTTATTCCTTAACAACACCCGGTTTTGAACAAAGCTGGAACTATTTATTTGGCTTTACACTGGAAAAAATTAACAGTGAAGCGCTTATAGCTGCGCTAGGACATGCCTTTTTTACCTTAAGCATCGGTATGGGCGCCATTATGGCGTATGGCGCTTACTTGCCCGATAAGGCACATATAGGTAAAACCGTATTAATAGCCGCTACCTTAGATACGGTAATTGCTTTGATGGCTGGCGTGGTGATTTTTTCTGTAGTGTTTTCTTACGGGCTTGCACCAACAGCAGGTCCAGGCTTGTTGTTTGAATCGCTTCCAATCGCTTTTGGTTCTTTGCCTGGAGGTGTGATCATCGGTACAGCGTTTTTTGTGTTGGTTGCTATTGCTTCTTGGACATCTGCCATATCAATGGCCGAACCTGCGGTGGCTTGGGCGGTTGATAAAGGGTATTCACGCATCGTTGCTACGTCAGTTGTTTGCTTGGTTGCATGGACTTTAGGTATTGGTACCGTCTTGTCTTTTAATGAGTGGGCCGATACTAAATTCTTTGGTTTGACTGTTTTTGAAAACATCGACTTTATAACTGCAAACATTCTTATGCCATTAGGCGGCTTGATGTTGGCTGTTTTTGTAGGTTGGTTTATGAGTAAAGAGGCGGTAGCAAAGCAAATGCGCATCCGTTCAGAGCGAGTCTTTATTACTTGGCGCTTTATTTTGCGTTACCTATCGCCTTTAGCCATTTTTGCGGTATTTATTTACGGATTAACAAACTAATGAATAGGTTTTAGTATGACAATAATTAGCCGCAGCGCACTAGTAATGTACAGTGCGGAGCAAATGTTTGATGTGGTCAATGATGTCCGAAAGTACCCTGAGTTTTTGCAGGGCTGCCAAGCTTCCAAAGTGATTGCCGAAGGCGAAGATTTTATAGAGGCTGAGCTAACCTTATCAAAAGCCGGATTTACTCAAAGTTTTGTCACGCGTAACTTGTTAACTCGTCCTGAGTTAATGGAGATTAACTTAGTGGATGGACCATTTTCTAAGCTTCGTGGTACTTGGCGTTTTCAAGCCTTAGCTGAGGATGCTTGTAAGGTATCGTTAGACTTAGAGTTTGAGGTGGCAAACCGATTGGCAGGTGCCGCTTTAGGCGCGTTGTTTAAGCAGGTAGCAAATACCATGGTCGATGCGTTTGTGAAGCGAGGTAAACAAATATATGGCTAATACTATTACAGTAGAGGTGGTGTACGCATTGGCGCACACTCAGCGATTATTGATCGTTGAAGTAAAAGAAGGTACGACGCTTATTGAGGCGGTAAGGCTTTCAAATATTGCTGCAGAATTTCCTGAGCTAGATATTGAGCAAGCTAAGTTAGGAGTGTTTGGTAAGGCTTCGGCTAAACCGGCCGTAGATACAGTGAAAGCAGGTGATCGAATAGAGATTTATCGCCCACTTATAATTGATCCTAAGCAGGCGCGGTTAAACAGAGCAGCGAAACCAAAAGCTAGCTAAAAATCAGTGGGTACAGTATTAGGTGATACTTGTTCTTCAGGTAAGGTTTTTAGCTGATCTTCCTCTTGAATTTCTTTGCTTGGAAGCTCGCCAGTATAGTGGCTGTATAAGTTTTGGTTATCGAAGAACAGAGAAATGCGATAACTTTTAGTAACCTTGTCACGCTCTTCTAATGTATAAAGGTAATCCCAGCGTTGTTGAGCGTATGGGTTGCGTAAAACCGGATTTCCCATAACGTAGATTACTTGGCGTTCGGTCATGCCAAGCTTTAGTTTATCCAGCATATCTTGAGTGACAATGTTTCCCTGTTGTACGTTTAGTTTATACACACCGGGGAATACACAGCCGTTTAGGGTTGCAAAACCTAGTAGAACAGTCAGAATTAAAGCGATGCGCAACGAAATGGTTTGCGTTTTCATTTGTAAAATGAAGCTCAAAGTATAAAATCTCTTAGTTAGGTTAATGCTTTGGCCTGCGATCATACCTGATAATGGCTTACTGTAAAATAATTGAGGGAATCTATGTCAGAACAAAATAAAGAATTGCGTAAAGCAGGTTTGAAGGTAACTTTACCCCGAGTTAAGATTTTAAGTATCTTAGAAAACAATCCTGATGCTCATTTAAGTGCAGAAGATGTTTATAAATTTTTAATAGATAACGGTGAAGATGTTGGTTTGGCTACCGTTTATCGTGTGCTAACCCAGTTTGAAAGTGCGGGTTTGGTGAGTCGACATAACTTTGATGGCGGTCATTCAGTGTTTGAACTGGATCTTGGCGATCATCACGACCATATGGTTGATGTCGATGACGGTACAGTACTTGAGTTTCATAACGCCGATATTGAAAGAATTCAACATGAAGTTGCAGAAGCTTATGGTTATGAGTTAGTTGACCATAGTTTAGTGCTTTATGTTAAAAAGAAGTAAGTAATCAATTGGCATGATGCTGGGTAGCTAAGGTTTACCCAGCATCGAAAAGCTTTCCTCAAAGCTATGCGTGTATTTTAGCCAACTGCCATCGCCAGCATTTCTTCAGCATGTGCCAGTGTTTGTTGGGTAATACTTACCCCGCCCAGCATACGTGCCACCTCTTCAGCTCTCTGTTGGTTATTCAATAAGCGTAGGTTTGTATGGGTAGCGCTGTCGCCACTTATTTTACTTACTAGGTAATGTTGATTTGCTTGCGCAGCTACTTGTGGTTGATGAGTTACACAGAGTACTTGCCCTTGCTTGCCTAATTGCTGTAATAAGCGGCCGACCCGTTCTGCAGTGCCGCCACCAACGCCCACATCAACTTCATCGAAAATTAAGCTGGAAACATTGCTGCTGGCTGCAGTGACCACTTGTAGGGCCAAGCTTATACGGGCAAGTTCGCCTCCTGAAGCAACTTTACCAAGCGGGCCTTTGGGCATGCCAGGGTTGGTTTGCACAGCAAAAGATATTTGGTCATAGCCATGACGGTTGCTGTTATCTTTGTTCGCAGATACCTCGGCATAAAACTTCGCTTTTTCTAGTGCAAGTGAATGGAAGTGAGATTCGACTTCAGAGTTAAGTCGTTGTGCCGCCTGTTGGCGTAACTGACTAAGGTCTTCGGCAAGCGCATAAAAGTGTTCTGCCAATACTTGCTCTTGTTCTTCCAAGGCCTGTACATCATGGTCGGGAAGATTTAGCTCAGCCAGCTCTTGCTCTTGTGTTTGCCAGTGTTCAAATAACTGTTCTGGGCGAAGATGATGTTTGCGCGCCATGCTGTATATGTCACTTAAGCGATTTTCTAATTGTTGTAAACGGTGCGGATTAATATCAACCTGTTCTAGATAGCGTTGTAATGAGTGGCAGGCTTCGTCTAACTGAATATGCGCTTGATTTAGAAGGTCAAGACATTCCAATAAGAGTGGGTGTTGGTCGTCTATTTTTTCTAAACGTTGAATGGCTAGTTGAGTTAAATGGCTAGCGGCTTGCTCAGTATCATCGTCGCCTTGGCAAGCGACTAAAGCACTCTGACTGTCTAATAATGTGCCTTCAGCGTTAACTAAGCGTTTGTGTTCTGCTTCAATTTCATCCAGCTCGTCTTCTTTAATATCCAGTTCACGCAGCTCGGTCACTTGATAGGTGAGTAGTTGCTTTTGCGCTTCACTTTCTTCGCTGGTTTCTTTTAACAGGCGTAAGCGTTTGCTCAGTTGCTGCCACTCTGTCCAAGCTAAGGAAACTTCGCTGGCCTGTAGTTGTAAACCCGCGTAAGCGTCTACCAGTTGGCGCGGCGTATCTTTATGCAGCAAGCGCTGATGCGCATGCTGTGAGTGGATTTCGATTAGAAAGTGACCTATATCTTTTAAGTCGCTGGCAGGGACAGGGCGACCGTTAATATAGGCGCGTGAACGGCCTTCATTGGTTACCACGCGGCGCAGAATGATGTGCTCGTCTTCCGGTATGTCTCTTTGTTGCAGCCACATATGCGCTTGCTCATTGCCTATAAATGATGCGGATATCTCTGCTTTATCAGCGCCTTGGCGAATGCTGTCTGCTTCAGCGCGTTCACCCAGAGCCAGCCCAAGGGCATCTAGTAAAATAGATTTACCTGCGCCTGTTTCGCCAGTAATTACTGACATTCCAGATTTAATTTCTAATTCTAAATGTTCAACAAGTGCGAACTGGTGAATGGAAAGCTGTATTAGCATATGAACACCTAAAGGCTGACTGTATATACAGTGTTTTTATATACAGTAGTGTGTTTTGTCAAGAAATTTTTAATTAATGTCTTGAAACTGGCCGAGGTTGCCCCATATAAGCCAGCAGCTTAATAAATAAATCATCCAACCAATTACCCGGATAAGGGAGCTTTTATGATGGAAGATCAAAAACTTCAAGAAGAGCTAGAGGCTCAAGCGACTGAGTCTAGTGAATACGCTGATAATGATATCACTGAAGAGAATGTGGTTTCTGAGCAGGAAGACGCCTTAGCTGTGGCACAAGCCCAAGCGGCTGATCTTAAAGATCAAGTATTGCGTGCGCATGCTGAAATGCAAAACATTCGTCGCCGTGCCGATGCCGATGTTGAAAAAGCGCACAAGTATGGCTTAGAGAAGTTTGCAACCGAAATGTTGGCAACAGTCGACAACTTAGAGCGTGCGTTAGCCGCTTGTACTGCACAGGACGATGCTACCAAAGCGATCCATGATGGCGTTGATATGACCTTGAAGGCACTGTTGGCTACATTAGAAAAGTTTAAAATTGCCGTGGTGAATCCAGTTGATGAACCTTTTAATCCAGAGTTTCATCAAGCGATCACTATGATAGACAGCCCTGATGCAGCACCTAATAGTGTGCTTTCAGTGATGCAAAAAGGCTACACCTTATATGGTCGTCTACTACGTCCCGCTATGGTCGTAGTGTGCAAGGGCGCACCCCAGGTTGATGAAAAAGCCTAATATTTTTAAGCACTAACACTTGAAACTGCTGTTGTCGGTCATATATAGAGAACAACAGCAACACTTTGTGATATTGACGGCAGCTAAACTGCTACAGAGGAAATTAATATGTCTAGAATTATTGGTATTGACTTAGGTACAACCAACTCTTGTGTTGCCATTTTGGATGGTGACAAAACTCGCGTAATCGAAAATGTTGAAGGCGATCGTACAACTCCTTCTATTGTTGCTTACGCTGATGGTGAAATTTTAGTAGGCCAGTCGGCAAAACGCCAAGCGGTTACTAACCCGCATAATACTTTGTTTGCGGTGAAGCGTTTAATTGGTCGTCGTTTTAAAGATGACGTAGTACAAAAAGATATTTCCATGGTCCCTTATAAAATTGTTGCAGCCGACAATGGTGATGCTTGGATCGAAGTAAACGGCGAAAAATACGCGCCACCACAAATCTCTGCTGAAATCTTGAAAAAGATGAAGAAGACAGCAGAAGACTATTTGGGCGAAAAGGTAACAGAAGCGGTTATTACTGTTCCTGCCTACTTTAACGACTCACAACGTCAAGCAACTAAAGACGCTGGCCGTATCGCTGGCTTAGACGTTAAGCGTATTATTAACGAACCTACCGCAGCAGCATTAGCTTACGGTATGGACAAAGAAGGTGGCGATCGCACTATTGCAGTATATGACTTAGGTGGTGGTACTTTCGATATTTCAATTATTGAAATTGCCGATGTTGATGGCGATAAGCAGTTTGAAGTATTAGCCACAAACGGCGACACTTTCTTAGGTGGTGAAGACTTCGACTTACGCTTAATTGAATACTTAGCGTCAGAGTTTAAGAAAGAAAGTGGAATTGACTTAAAGAACGATCCATTAGCGCTACAGCGCTTAAAAGAGGCGGCTGAGAAAGCTAAGGTTGAATTATCAACCAGTCAGCAGACAGACGTAAACTTGCCATATATTACTGCAGACGCAACGGGTCCTAAGCATTTAAACGTAAAAATTAGCCGTGCTAAGTTAGAGTCTTTAGTTGAAGACCTGGTAGAGCGTTCTTTAGAACCTTGTCGTATTGCGCTAAAAGACGCCGGCTTAAATGCTTCTGAAATTGATGAAGTGATTTTAGTTGGTGGTCAGATCCGTATGCCATTGGTTCAGCAAAAAGTAACTGAATTCTTTGGTAAAGAACCACGTAAAGACGTTAACCCAGACGAAGCAGTAGCAGTAGGTGCGGCCATTCAAGGTGCGGTACTTTCTGGTGATGTTAAAGACGTACTATTACTAGACGTTACGCCACTGTCCTTAGGTATTGAAACCATGGGTGGTGTTGCCACGCCAGTGATCGATAAGAACACCACTATTCCGACCAAAAAGTCGCAAGTGTTCTCAACCGCAGACGACAACCAAACTGCCGTGACCATTCACGTAGTTCAGGGTGAGCGTAAGCAAGCAGCACAGAACAAATCATTAGGTCGTTTTGATTTGGCCGATATTCCAACGGCACCACGTGGCACGCCACAAATTGAAGTGACTTTCGACATTGACGCTAACGGTATTCTAAACGTAAGCGCCAAAGATAAAGCCACTGGTAAGGAACAGTCCATCGTTATTAAAGCCTCTTCAGGTCTAAGTGACGAAGAAGTAGAAGCAATGGTGCGTGATGCTGAAGCTAACGCCGATGCCGACCGTGAGTTTGAAGAGTTAGTGCAAGTACGTAATACCGCTGATGGTTTAGTACACGCAACTCGTAAGACTCTAGAAGATGCTAAAGATAAGGTTACTGACGACGAGAAAACTGCAATTGAAGCAGCAATTACTGGCGTTGAAGAAGCCTTAGCGGGCAACGACAAAGCCGACATTGAAGCTAAAACGAAAGCGTTAACCGAAGCTTCAAGCTCTTTAGCTGAGCGTTTGTATGCTGAACAAGCACAGCAAGCTGAGGGAGCAGAGCAGTCAGGTGCTAATGAAGACGATGATGTGGTCGACGCAGAATTTGAAGAAGTAAAAGACAAATAAGTTGTTTACTGATTTGAATTTAGAGCGTTAAACCTCTATTGAAGTACACGCGGCACTTGTTTGCCGCGTTTTAATTTCAGTTCCAAAGGTGGACCATGT
>SMEQ01000093.1_pt1 | contig 48467 bp, 54 predicted proteins | sample 2456281 | NCBI WGS metagenome assembly SMEQ01 (sample SAMN10132596, study PRJNA489261) | soil metagenome | isolation source: day1 antibiotic-loamy sand soil ammended with raw manure from dairy cow... | place: USA | collected 2015-04-01
TTTTTGATGAAAACTTACAGCGCGAAACCCGAAACAGTAAAGCGTGAGTGGTTTGTTGTTGATGCAGCAGACAAGACTCTGGGTCGCCTGGCCACTGAGGTTGCTCTCCGCCTAAAAGGCAAGCACAAGCCAGAATACACCCCTCACGTTGATACCGGCGACTACATCGTAGTAATTAACGCCGATAAAGTCCAAGTGACTGGAAAAAAAGCTACTGACAAGATGTACTACAGACACACTGGCTATCCAGGCGGTCTTAAGTCTATGTCTTTCGAGAAGCTACAGGATTACAAGCCAGAACAGATTATTGAATTGGCTGTAAAAGGCATGCTACCTAAGAATCCTTTAGGTCGTGCTATGTACAGAAAAATGAAAGTGTACGCTGGTGCTGAGCATCCACATGCCGCGCAACAGCCACAAGAACTTAAGCTGGGATAAGATTATGGCAGTTACTCAATATTATGGTACTGGTCGCCGTAAGACCTCTACAGCTCGCGTATTCCTACGTCCTGGTACAGGTACAATTGTTGTAAACAATCGTGCTCTAGAAGTTTACTTTGGTCGTGATACTAACCGTATGGTGGTACGTCAGCCTTTAGCGTTAACTGAAAACTTAGAAAAGTTTGACGTATACGTAAACGTAACGCGCATTGATGCAGTATGACGAAACCTTGCGTCCATCTTTACGTGACGCTGGTTACGTAACTCGTGATGCTCGTGCAGTAGAACGTAAAAAGGTTGGCTTGCGTAAAGCACGTAAGAAGCCTCAATTCTCTAAGCGTTAATTCGCCCAGAGAGTGGAAAAATCAAGGCGCCTGTTGTCTCAAGTCAATAGGCGCTTTTTTTATGGGTAAAACCTTATCCCTTATAGGTATTACCGGTTGTTTCAGGCGTTCAAATTCTTTAGTATTAACGCCGCTGTGATTGTAATGCTTTTTTTTGTATAAAAAACACACAGAATGCAAAATCAAGTACTGAAAGTTTATTTGATGGGAGAGTAAGGTAATGAGTCAAGACGGCGTTAATAAGAGTCGACGCACTCTGCTCGTGGGCACAACATCTGCCCTCGGTGCTGTCGGCGCTGGCTTTGTTGCTGTTCCCTTCGTGAAATCATGGAACCCCAGTGAACGCGCGAAAGCTGCTGGTGCTCCGGCGAAGGTGGATGTTAGCAAGTTAGAGCTAGGTGCTATGATAGTGGTTGAATGGCGCGGTAAGCCAGTTTTTGTGGCTAAGCGTACAGAAAAAACTTTAGGGCTACTAGAGAGCCTAAACGTTAAGCTTAAAGATCCAGACAACAAAAACAAAGAACAACAACCCGGATACGCTGATAACTTGTACCGCTCTCGTAACCCTGAGCTTTCAGTAATTCTTGGTGTATGTACTCACCTTGGTTGTGCACCAAGTTATCACCCTGAAGTTAAGCCTGAACCGTTTGATAATGACTGGAAAGGTGGTTATTACTGTCCGTGTCATGGTTCTAGATTCGATTTGTCAGGTCGCGTATATAGCGGTTCACCGGCAACAGAGAACCTGGTGATTCCACCATATTCCTATGAGACCGATAACGTTGTAATCATCGGTGTTGATGAGGAGAACGCATAATGAGTAATAAGCTTACTGCATTTATGGGTTGGATTGATGCCCGTTTACCGGTGACTCAAACCTACGAAAAGCATATGTCAAAGTACTATGCACCCAAAAACTTTAACTTCTGGTACTTCTTCGGCGTGCTCTCCATGCTGATGTTAGTCAACCAAATTCTTACCGGTATTTGGTTAACCATGAACTATGTGCCAACTTCAGCAGACGCTTTTGCATCGGTTGAGTACATTATGCGCGATGTTGAATGGGGCTGGTTATTACGCTACCTACATTCCACAGGTGCAACCTTCTTCTTTATAGCAATTTACTTGCACATGTTCCGCGCTCTTTTGTACGGTTCATACCAGAAACCGCGTGAGCTTATCTGGTTATTTGGTATGGGTATTTACCTAGCACTAATGGCTGAAGCTTTCATGGGCTATGTACTACCATGGGGTCAAATGTCTTACTGGGGTGCGCAGGTAATTATTTCCTTGTTCTCGGTTATACCTTTTGGTCTAGGTGATGCTTTAACTGAGTGGATCCGTGGTGACTTCCTAATTTCCGGTGCTACTTTAAACCGTTTCTTTGCTTTACACGTTATTGCAGTGCCTTTGGTAATTGTGATGCTGGTTGTGTTGCATTTATTAGCGCTGCACGAAGTGGGCTCTAATAACCCAGATGGCGTAGAAATTAAGAAAGTAATGGATGATCAAGGTAAGCCTCTAGATGGTATTCCTTTCCATCCTTTCTACACCGTGCATGACATGGTTGGTATTGTAGTGTTCTTGATGGTGTTTAGTGCTGTACTGTTCTTCTTCCCAGAAGGCGGTGGCTTTATGCTTGAATACGCTAACTTCTCTCCTGCAGATGGTCTGAAGACTCCAGAGCATATTGCCCCTGTTTGGTATTTTGGTGCTTTCTACGCGATTCTACGTGCAGTGCCTGACAAACTGTTTGGCGTAATGGCAATGGGTGGCGCTATTGCAGTGTTGTTTGTACTACCTTGGTTAGACCGCAGCCCTGTTAAGAGCTGGCGCTACAAAGGCATGATCAGCAAAGTCTTTATCGTTGTGTTTGCCATTGCTTTCGTATTGTTAACTTGGTTGGGCACACAGCCTGCGACCGGTATTAATACATTGCTAGCTCGTATTGGTTCAGTGGTTTACTTTGGTTATTTCTTAACCATGCCGTTCTACACTCGAATGGAGAAAACTAAACCAGTTCCAGAGCGTGTGACGGGAGGCCATTAAGATGAAAAAGATACTAGTAATAATCGCAGGATTGATTCCTATGCTGGCTTTGGCTGCAGGTGGCGATATAAAGTTAGATAAGCATATGACTGATTTACGTGACACTGCTTCATTGCAGCGTGGTGTAAAAACATATATGAACTATTGTATGGCTTGTCACTCTTTAGAGCATTCACGTTATAATCGTGTAGCCAAAGACTTAGGTATTCCTGAAGAATTAATGCAAGAAAACCTAATGTTCGCTGACAAGAAAATGGGCGATCTAATGACCACAGCAATGCGGACAGAAGATGGTAAAAAGTGGTTCGGTGCTGCACCACCGGATTTAACCTTAGTGGCGCGCGTGCGTCGTCCTGATTGGTTATACAGCTACTTACTAAGCTTTTATGCAGATGAAACTCGCCCTTACGGTGTGAATAACGAAGTCTTTAAAGACGTCGGTATGCCACACGTGCTTGCTGAGCTGCAAGGCTTACAGGCAAAAGGCAGTGCTCAAGTGAAAGTAGGTTATGACACACTCACGGGTCAGGAAATTACCGAAGAGCGTGACAATGTATTGTATCTTGCTGAAAGCGGTAAGCTGTCTGCAGAAGAATACGACAATCTTGTCTACGATCTGGTAAACTTCTTAGTCTACGTATCCGAACCAATCGCGCTTGAACGTCAGCGTATAGGTTGGTGGGTGCTGTTATTCTTAGCAATATTCTTTGTTCCTGTATACATGCTGAGCAAAGAGTACTGGAAAGAAGTTAAGTAATATTTTGATTGCTTAGCTTAACCAGCCTGTCCGCTACAAAGCGGTCAGGCTGTATTCGTTTAATGGGTTTTAACTAATAGGTGATAAAACTATGGCTGTTGTTGCCAAACGCTCTTCAATGACATTTTATTCTGATGCAGCTGATCATTATAGCCATCGTGTACGTATTGTTTTAGCGGAAAAAGGCGTTGCGGTCGATATTGTAAATGTTGACCCAAATAATATGCCTGAAGATTTAGCCAGCTTAAACCCTTACAACACTTTGCCAACCTTGGTTGACCGTGATTTGGCGCTTTACGAAGCAAACGTGATGATGGAATATTTAGACGAACGTTTTCCGCATCCTCCATTATTGCCAGTATACCCGGTAACCCGTGCACAAAGCCGTTTGTGGATGCACCGCATAGAAAAAGATTGGGGTGGTTTGATTCAAACTATTCTAACCACTGAAGGTAAAAAAGCAGACGCTGCTCGTAAAGAGTTAACCGAAAGCTTAATCACTACTTCGCCTATCTTTACTGAGTTGCCTTACTTTATGAGTGAAGACTACTCGCTAGTAGACTGCTGCTTAGGGCCGATCTTATGGCGCTTACCAGTACTAGGTATTGAATTACCAGAAAAACAGTGCAAACCATTATTACAATATATGGAACGAATTTTTGAACGTGAAGCTTTCCAAGCAAGTCTTTCGGAAGCAGAACGTGAGATGCACGAAAAATAATGTCAGTGTTAACTCCTAGTCGTCCGTACTTGGTACGGGCATTACATCAGTGGATTTTAGATAACCAGTGTACGCCTTATATCTTAGTGGACACTGGTATGCCTAACGTTTCTGTGCCTGAAGAGTTTATTGAAAACGGACAAATCGTTTTGAACATAAGCCCTGCGGCTGTTAAAGAACTGCTGATGGACGATGAGGGCGTGTCCTTTAACGCTCGCTTTGGCGGCGTGCCAATGTCGGTGTTTGTTCCTACCATTGGTATACTGGCTATTTATGCCAAAGAAAATGGCGAAGGTATGATGTTTGGAACAGAGGCGGGTGCGCCTAGCCCAGACCAGCCACCTCAACCGCCGACGCCACCAAGCTCGTCAACGACTAACAAGCCAAACTTGAAGATAGTTAGATAATAGTTAGATGCAAGTTGGTTAAAAATGCTTAAGTAAATGTTAAATTACTTAAATAAAAAAGCGGCTTATAAGCCGCTTTTTTATACTGCACCTTTCAACTATAATTCTGAAAGTTTCTTCTGTAAGACATCCATTACTACCTGCGGGTTGACGCCTTTAGCGGCTTTACGCACTTGGCCGATAAACGGACCAATAGCTTTAGCGCGCTTGTCTTCAGCAGTAGCTAAGTAGCTTTCAACCAGCTTGGCGTTATTAGCCAGCACTTCATCAACAATGGCTTCAATTGCGCCAGTATCTGACACTTGCTTTAAGCCAAGTTGATCAATTAAGCCGTCAATGCAGTCAACGCTGCCATCCCCTTTGCCTTCTAATAAAGCATTAAAGACTTCCTTGGCACCACCGTTATTAAGAGTGTTATCTTTAATGAGCTTGAGAATGTAGCCTAATTGTTCAGCTTTAACCGCTAACTTTTCGATGTTAATCTCTAAACGGTTAAGCGCGGCTGAAACATCGCCTTGAACCCAGTTGGCCGCTAACTTATAGTCATTAACGCTTGCAGCCACTGTTTCAAAATAAGCAGCAAGCTCTCTGCTTGCAGAGAGCACACCAGCGTCTACTGCAGTTAAATCATGCTTATTTATATAGCGCTGGCGTTTAGCATCTGGCAGTTCCGGTAGAGTTTTACGCACGATTTCGATGTATTCGTCATCAATAATCACGGGCAGTAAGTCTGGGCAAGGGAAGTAGCGGTAATCGTTCTCTGCCTCCTTTGAACGCATACTACGAGTTTCGTTTTTATCAGCATCATAAAGACGCGTTTCTTGAACGATCTTGCCGCCATCTTCAAGGATATCCACTTGTCGCTCGATTTCTGCGTCAATGGCACGCTCTACGTTACGAAACGAGTTTACGTTTTTAATCTCAGCACGCGTACCAAACTCTTGTTGGCCTTTAGGGCGAAGAGAAACGTTACAGTCGCAGCGCATGGATCCCTGTGAAAGGTCGCCATCGCTAATGCCTAAATAAGTAACAATGCTGTGCATCTTACGGAAGTAAGCCGCCGCTTCTTTGGCTGTTCGCATTTCTGGTTCAGATACAATTTCAATTAAAGGCGTGCCGGCACGGTTAAGGTCGATACCTGAAAAGCCATTAAAGCCTTCGTGTACTGACTTACCCGCGTCCTCTTCAAGGTGTGCACGAGTAACATTAATACGCTTGGTGCTACCATCATCCAGCTCAATTTCAATGTGACCCATGCCTACGGTAGGGTGGTAAAGTTGAGTCGTTTGATAGCCTTTAGGTGAATCCGGATAAAAATAGCTCTTACGATCAAATACTGATTTTTTATAGATATCAGCATCAATGGCTAAACCAAATTTTACTGCCATTCGCAGTGCTTCTTCATTGAATACTGGCAGTACACCAGGCATACCAAGATCGACAACGTCGGCTTGAGTGTTGGCTTCTGCACCATAAGCAGTCGAGCTTGCAGAAAATATTTTTGTATTAGTGGCCAGCTGAACATGAATTTCTAGGCCGATAACAACTTCCCATTGCATGGAGCGTCTCCTTAAAGACCAGCTGGTGTTTTTAAATGCCAATCGGTGGCTTGTTGAAATTGATGGGCAGTATTCAATAGGCGTGCCTCATCAAAATAATTACCAAATAACTGTAAACCTACGGGTAAATTATTTACTTGGCCACAGTTTATTGACATGCCAGGTAAGCCTGCAAGGTTTAGTGCAACCGTGAAAATGTCGCCTAGTGCCATAGCTACAGGGTCTTTGACTTTTTCATTCTGTAGAAAAGCAGGGGTAGGTGTCACTGGTCCAGCTATTATATCGACTTCATTAAAAGCGTTAACAAAGTCATTTTTAATTAAACGACGAGCTTGTTGAGCTTTCTTGAAATAAGCATCATAAAAGCCAGCCGACAGCGCATATGCACCAATCATAATACGGCGTTTAACTTCGTCGCCTAAACCTTCACTGCGTGAGCGTACGTAAAGGTCATGAACGTCCGCTGGGTTTTCGCAGCGATAACCAAAGCGAACACCATCCATGCGTGACATGTTGGCAGAGCATTCAGCCGCAGAGATTAAGTAGTAGCTAGGAATGGCGAGTTGGCTGTGTGGTAAAGAAATCTCTTTCACCTTAGCACCCAGTTTTTCATACTCTTTAATGGCGTCTGCAACCGCTTGCTGCATGTCAGCATCTAGATCTTGGCTGAAATATTCCTTGGGCAAGCCAATGGTTAAGCCTTTAATACTATTGTTTAGGCTAGCGCTGAAATCAGGTACTTCTATTTGCATAGAAGTAGAGTCTTTTTCATCGTAGCCAGACATTACATTCAGCATTAATGCCGCGTCTTCGGCGGTATGAGTAATAACACCGGCTTGGTCTAGGCTGGAGGCGTAAGCAACAATGCCCCAACGAGAAACACGGCCATAAGTTGGTTTGATGCCAGTTAGCCCACAAAAAGCAGCCGGTTGGCGAATGGAGCCGCCAGTATCAGAAGCCGTTGCACCAGCAATAAAACTGGCCGCCACAGCAGCAGCAGAGCCACCAGAGGAGCCTCCGGCAACTCGCTCAGCATCCCAAGGGTTAGACACTGGGCCATAAAAAGAGCTTTCACTGGAAGAGCCCATAGCAAACTCGTCCATGTTCAACTTGCCTAGGCATACTGCGCCTGCTTGGTTGAATTTGTCGACCACGGTGGCGTTATAGGGAGCGACAAAGTTGCTGAGCATTTTAGAGCCGCAAGTGGTCAAGGTTCCATCTGTGCAATAGTTATCTTTATGGGCAATAGGCACGCCGGTAAGTGCGCCTGCTTGGCCTTTGCTGCGCAACAGGTCTGCCGCTTTTGCTTGGGCTAATGCTTGTTCTTCAGTAACAGTAATAAAACTGTTAATTTTCTCATCTTGCTGTTTAATACGTTGCAGTAGTTCTTGAGTAACTTCTACACTGCTGCATTTGCCAGAAGCTAAGTTTTTACTAATTTCAGCAATGGTTATTTTTGACATGGTGAGTCCTATTATTCGACAACTCGTGGAACCAAGTAAAAGCCTTGCTCGGTTTGTGGGGCAATGCTCTGGAAATGTTCGCGTTGATTGACCGAGGTCACTACATCAGCGCGCAGTCTTTGTACTATTTCTAAAGGGTTGGCTAAGGGCTCAATGTCATTGGTATTGAAACTTGTTAGCTGATTTACCATCTCTAAAATGTTACTCAGATTATGTTGATACTCTGCGACTTCATCGTCTTTGATCTTAAGACGAACAAGCTCGGCAATATCGTGAATCTGTTTTGGATCTAGCGCCATGATGAACTCCAGTTTAATGCTGGCGGGAAAGGCGCATAGAGTAGCACAAAAGCGTCTTGCTCTAAATCCCCTAGATTGTTAGAGTTAGCGACAATTTACACCTGTAAACAGGAAGCACTTGGATGTTTAAGAAAATACGTGGTTTGTTCTCTAGTGATTTATCGATAGATCTTGGTACTGCAAATACTTTAATTTACATGCGTGACAAGGGAGTGGTTCTAAATGAGCCTTCTGTGGTAGCTATTCGCATCCAAGGCTATCAGAAAAGTGTCGCCGCAGTAGGTACCGAGGCTAAGCGCATGCTAGGACGTACACCTGGTAATATTCAAGCAATTCGCCCTATGAAAGACGGTGTTATTGCAGATTTTGAAGTGACTGAAAAGATGTTGCAGCACTTCATTAAAAAGGTACATGAGAACAGTTTTTTACCGCCAAGCCCAAGAGTGATGGTGTGCGTTCCATATCAAGCTACTAAAGTAGAGCGTAAAGCCATACGAGAATCTGTTTTAGGTGCAGGTGCCAGCAAGGTATATTTAATTCATGAGCCAATGGCGGCCGCTATCGGTGCAGGTTTACCTGTCGATGAAGCACGCGGCTCTATGGTGGTGGATATTGGTGGTGGTACCACCGAAATCGCCATTATCTCTTTAAGTGGCGTTGTTTATGCAGAGTCCGTTAAAGTTGGTGGCGACCGTTTCGATGAAGCTATTATTGCTTACATTCGTCGTCATTATGGCAGTGTTATTGGTGAAGCAACGGCAGAGCGTATTAAAGAAGAAATTGGTACCGCTTTCCCAGGTGATGAAATTCGTGAAATTGATGTGCGTGGCCGTAACGTTGCCGAAGGTATTCCGCGTAGCTTTATTTTAAATTCCAATGAGATTTTAGAAGCACTACAAGAGTCTTTGGCAGCCATAGTGCAAGCTGTTAAAGGCGCACTGGAAAAATCACCACCAGAACTGGCTTCCGACATAGTCGAAAACGGCATGGTGTTGACCGGTGGTGGTGCACTGTTACGCGGCTTTGATAAACTGCTAAGCGAAGAAACAGGTTTGCGCGTTACGGTTGCCGATGATCCATTAATTTGTGTGGCTCGTGGTGGTGGTATATTTTTAGAAAACGCCAGCGAACAGCAGCTTGAGTTACTAACATCAGATTAGTGATTTATACAGCAATGCTTGTAAGTTAATAAAGACCAGCTCTAGCCAACAGCTGTGGTTAGAGCTTTAACCCGTTCAACACATTAAGGTGTTAGCCATTAACGCTCCTTCACATACCTTAATCGTACATCCACCACGTATTATATTGTTGGTGGTGCTTTCACTGTCCCTTATGTGGTTAGACCATAGTAACGCTTGGCTGCAAGCGGTTCGTTATCAGTTAGGTTTTATTATTGCGCCAACCCAGACTTTAGCGCAAGTGCCTCACGTGCTGCATAACTGGTTTGAAGAGTCGGGGGCAAATCAGCAGCAGCTGGTCATGCAAAATCAGCAGTTAACTGCGCGTAACTTAGTATTAGAGCTTAAAATGCAACGTCTAGTTGCGCTCGAAGCAGAGAACGCTAACTTGCGTGAATTACTAAACGCTTCCGAGCAAGTTGATGGTCGTGTGTTGGTGACATCTGTTATTGCGCTAGATCCAGACCCATTCAGTCAGCAAGTGCTGATCAATAAAGGCGGTGAAGACGGTGTTTTCATTGGTCAACCGGTGCTTGATGCCTACGGTCTACTAGGGCAAGTGATTGATGTTCTACCTTATTCGTCCTTAGTTATGATGATTGCTGATGCCAACCATGCAATTCCTGTTCAAGTAAATCGTAATGGCGTGCGCAGTATCGCAGTAGGCACTGGTTCGTTAACAGAACTAGAGCTGACCCACGTATCCAGTACAGCCGATATAGTGCCGGGCGACTTGTTAGTGAGCTCAGGATTAGGGGAGCGTTATCCTCGCGGCTATCCAGTGGCGACAGTAACTTCGGTTGAGAATATTTCAGGGCAGCCATTTGCGGTTGTTAAGGCTGAACCCAGCGCACACTTAGATCGAAGCCGTTACTTATTGTTGGTTTTTAATCAGGGTGCAGGTCGTGTTCCAGCTAAAGATATATGGCGGCATGAAAAATGAGCTCAAGAGCAATTATCACAACCCTGCTACTTTTTGGTTTAGGCTATTTCCTCGAACATCTGCCTATGCCGGATATTCTGTCTTGGTTTCAGCCACCGTGGATATTACTCATAGTTACCTTGTTGGTGCTGCAAGCACCGCATAACGTAGGTGTTTGGTTAGCCCTGCCGGTCGGGTTGCTGTTGGACGTAGAGCATCATCAGTTATTGGGTTTTCATGTGCTTACTTTGACGGTGCATATCACTTTGCTGCAGGCGTTCAGCCAGCGCTTACAGCATTTTAATAATCTATTGTTATCCCTAGTCATAGTCGCCTTGGTGGCTGTGCATCAGTTGGTTGGTAACATGGCGCTCTGGGCGCTTTCAAGTAACTCTTATGTACCTATATGGCAACCAGTACTATGCACAGCATTAATCTGGATATGGCTACGCGCATTATTTAGCTTGGTTACCTCCAGATTGGGCTTCAAGTGAAACTTGTTTTAGCTTCCGCATCACCACGTCGCAGTGAGTTGCTGCAGCAGATCGGGGTAGCATTTGAAGTAATCGTGAGGTCGATTGATGAAACCCCAAAAGGCCATGAAACAGCAGATGCTTACGTAGCACGAGTAGCTTTGACAAAAGCACGTGCAGTCGCCAAAGAATATAGGCAGCGTACTATATTGGCTGCGGACACTTGTATTAGCCTTAATGGCAAGATTTTAACGAAACCCAAAGACAGTGTGGATGCTAAAAACATGTTGGCTACTTTGTCTGGTCAAAAACATCAGGTCTATACTTCAGTTGCATTGATCTGTGCTGAGCATGAGCAAATACAAACAGTCTGTACTGATGTTTTCTTCCGGCCGTTAAGCAAAATACAAATTGAAAATTATGTGGCTACCCAAGAGCCATTGGATAAAGCCGGTTCCTATGCTATCCAAGGATTTGGAGCAGTATTGATCGAACACATCAGTGGAAGTTATTCGAATGTGGTAGGCTTACCACTAACTGAAACAGCCGAGATGCTACAGCAGTTTAATATTCCTGTGTGGCAGAAATAAGGTGGCAGAGATAAGTAATGGATGCTGAAATATTAATGAACGTTACGCCTACAGAAACGCGAGTGGCTGTAGTCGAGAACGGTGTGTTACAAGAGATCTTTATAGAGCGTACTAACCACGTCGGTATCGTTGGTAACATTTACAAAGGCAAGGTGGTGCGTGTGTTGCCCGGCATGCAGGCTGCTTTTGTTGAAATTGGTTTAGAGCGCACTGCTTTTATACATGTCGGTGAATTAGGCGGAGATGCTAGCACGCCCATCAATCAGTTGTTACATGAAGGTCAAAGCATAGTCGTGCAAGTGACCAAAGATCCTATCAGCACCAAAGGTGCTCGCCTCACATCTGAGCTTTCCATTCCTTCTCGTTATTTAGTGTATATGCCCAAGACCGATCATATCGGTGTGTCACAACGTATCGAAGATGAAACCGAACGTGAACGCTTAAAAGCACTGGTTAATAAGTGTCTGCAAGATGAAGGTTTTGCCGACCAAGGTGCCGGCTATATTTTAAGAACCGCCGCCGAAGGGGTGGGTGAAGAAGAAATACTAGCGGATATTCGTTACTTGCAACGCTTATGGCGCAAGCTTGAAGAGCGTATCAGGGAGTGTAATAGCCCTGTCATAATTTACTCAGAACTGCCGCTTTCACTTAGATCTTTGCGCGACTTTGTACGCCCAGAAGTTAGTAAAGTGTTGGTAGATTCGCGTGAAACTTTTCAAAAAATTGAACTGTTCGTACAGCAGTATATTCCTGAAATTGAAAGGTTAATTGAATACTACCAAGGGCCGCGTCCGGTATTTGAACTCTACAGTGTTGAAGATGAGATACAGCGAGCCTTAGAGCAAAAAGTGCCACTAAAGTCAGGCGGCTACTTAGTCATCGATCAAACCGAAGCCATGACCACTATTGATGTAAACACCGGTGGTTTTGTTGGTCGTAAAAACCTAGAAGAAACTATTTTTAAAACCAATCTGGAAGCAGCCACTGCTATTGGTCGCCAACTACGCTTACGTAATCTAGGTGGTATTATCATTTTAGACTTTATTGATATGACCGACACTGAGCATCAGCGTCAAGTGTTACGCATGTTAGAAAAAGTACTGGAAAAAGATCATACTAAAACCAAAATAAGTGGCGTTTCTGGGCTAGGCTTAGTAGAAATGACGCGCAAGCGCACGCGTGAGAGTTTAGAGCAAATGCTGATGGAGTCTTGCCCACATTGTGATGGTCGCGGCTCTGTCAAAACTGCAGAAACAATTTGCTATGAAATATTTCGCGAACTTCTGCGAGAAGAGCGTGCCTATGGAGCAGGCACCTATTTAATATTAGCTAGCCAAGCCGTGGTTGACCGCTTGTTAGATGAAGACGGCAACGCCCTTGCAGACTTAGAGGCCTTTATTGGAAAAGCCATTAAGTTACAGGTGGAAGATCAGTATGTTCAAGATCAGTACGATATCATCCTGCAATGAGGTGATATGAGCGTCCTTCGTTGGTTCTGGCGACAGTTGTGGGTAACTGTTGTTTTTGCATTAGTATTATTAGCGCTCTACACCAGTTTAGGGCGTCAATTAATGCCGCTACTAGAAACTAAACAAGCCGACGTTGAGTTATGGCTAAGTGGCAAGCTTAACTTGCCCGTAACTATGGGTACCTTACAGGGTGACTGGCAAGGCTTGTCACCGGTGCTGCGCATCAGAGATCTTAATATCGCTGGTGAGCAAGGATTAACCTTCAAGCAAGTAACTGCGGAGCTGAATTTAAGCGCCAGCATCTTCTATAGAACACCTGTCTTTGAGCGAATAGTGGTCAGTGGCACGTTCGGTCAACTTACTCAACTTTCTGAAAACGAATGGCAACTCACGCCCGAGTGGATTGTTCATTTTGAAGATGAAAAGAAAGGCAGTAATAACTCCCAAGTAATCGCTAACTGGCTGGTATTACAGCAATATATTTTATTAAAAGATGTTGAAGCACAAATAAGCACATTGGATAGCCAAGCAGACAGCTTGGTTGATAGTTTGAACTTACGCCAATTACGCTGGCGTAGCCTTGGTGGTCAGCACGAGCTTAACGTGGATTTATCATGGGGGCGGGAGAATGCTGCCAATATTCGTATACAAGCTTTTATGGATGGTGATTTATGGCCTTGGCGCAAGCAGCATGGTCGCGTCTATGTCAATTTAGAAGAGCAAGACTGGTCAAGCTGGTTAGATCTTGGCGACAGTGAAGGCTTTAACATAAAAAGGCTACAGGGCTCTGCACAAGGCTGGCTAAATGTTCGTAATGGCAACTTAGAATCCGTTTATATAACCAGTGATATAACTCAAGTTACTTTAGCTTTGGCTGGTGACGAGTTTACCTTGAGTGAAGGCACTTTGGTGCTAGCCGGTAAACACAGTAATGACGACTGGCATTTGCAGCTGTTACCTCGCTTTTCACAGCAATTACCGGTAGCTACTTTACAACTAAGCGAAGTAAATATTGGCCCACAGAAAGCTTGGCAGTTTGGCGTTCCAGAACTTGATATCCAGCAAGCACGTGAGCTGTTAGAGCGCTACAAGTTATTACCTGAAAACATTGCTTTCTTTATCGATGGTACCGCCCCTAGTGGAGTGGCTAAGGATGTGCGTTTATCGATTTTAAAGGACATGAAAGATGAACAGTGGAAGTTAGAGGTGCGAGCATCGTTAGCAGAAATTTACAGCACAGCTTTTCGAGGCATACCTGAGCTGTCTGGGGTCGCTGGCGAGTTACAACTGCAATCGCACGCTGGGCTGGTAAAGCTATCAAGTCAAAACATTGGTTTGCATTTGCCCACACTTTACACTCAAGCATGGCAGCTTGATGAGCTACAAGGCGATTTTCGCTGGTTAATATTTAAAGACCATGCTGAACTACAGTTAGAAAATGCTCAGGCAAAAATAAGAGACAGCAGTCAACAACAGCAGCCTTGGCCACTCACTGCCGAGCTGAATATCCTGCTGCCGCGACATAGTGATACCGAACCAAGCTTAAGCTTGTTGTTGGCTTTACCTCAAGCGCCCGTAGCATTACATAAACTACTGGTACCTGACTTAGTCGGTGAGGCCGTACTAGATTGGCTTGATGACGCTGACATATCTGGACAGGTAAAGAATGCTGCATTTGTGTTACAAACCGAAATCGGCGAGGGCAGTCCACTTAACAGTAACTCATCATTATTATCCTTAGATTTATCCCAAGCTGGCTTAACTTACTTATCAGAGTGGCCCAGAGTAAACAAACTGACAGCCAACCTTTTTCTAAACTCACCTAACTTAGAAATAAGAATTGACGCTGGGGAAACACTGGGTGGCCGCTTAAGCCAAGGCGTTGCGCGCTTGCAGGAAGGCAAGCTGAATATCCAAACCCGAGTCAGTGGCGATAGTCGCGAAGCAATGCGCTATTTTACAGAGACACCGTTACAAGAGTTGGTTAATAACGCTCTTGATGACTGGCAAGTGCAAGGTGATATAGCGGCTTTGTTTAATATGGAGTTGGATTTTGGGCAGGAAAACATAAGCCCGCAGATCAGCTTGCAAGCTGATCTTAAAGACAATCAGTTGTTTTTGTCTGAATTGAATTTAGGTATAGCTAAGCTTACTGGAAAAATTAATTACAGTACGGTGGCAGGTCTGCAGTCTGATTTAATTGAAGGTCATGTTTTAGGCGGACCGTTTAGAGCCAAGCTAAGCTCAATAATTGATGATGAACAACAATTAAATATGCTGTTACAGGGCAAGGGTACTGCTACTTGGCCGGGTTTTCATCAGTGGCAAAACATCAGTATTTTTGAGCCTATCCAAGGTCAACTAGATTATGACGTGAAGCTCTTTCTAAGCGGTGGTCAAGCAGAGCTACAAGTCACCTCTGATTTACTGGGAACAGAAATAAAGCTACCTGCCCCATTTAATAAAACAAAAGATCAGCCACGCTCATTAAAAGTTCAGCTGCAAGCAGGTGCTACCAGTATATTAAATGCTAACTACGATCAAACCGTGCTGGCCGAAATTGCCCTGACCCCGAATAAGCCCCCACGCGGTCAAATTGTATTGGGTGGTGGCAATGCACAGCTATCCGACTTCCCGGGAATAGAGATACGCGGCACGGTTAGTCAGTCTTTAGAGTTCGAGGAGTGGTGGCAAGCTTTCCTAGAGTTGAACAAAAAAGTGACTACCAGTGAAGCCGCTGATGTTACCGCAACGGAAGTTATTCGCCGTATAGATTTAACTCTTATAGATTTTTCTGCATTAGGTGTGCCGCTTGGTAACACTCATGTATTGGCTCAGCCAACAACCGATTACTGGAAAACTGAGGTCGACAGCCCCGTAGTTAAAGGTCTGGTAGATGCACCGATAACAGAGGGTCCATTACGCCTGATTCTAGATTATCTATTCTTGCCAGAACTGGAAAGTCTAGAAGAACAAAATCTAGAAGAACAAAACCTAGAAGAACAAGATTTTTCTGCAGAGCAAAATGCCGGCGCAGAGCTGGGCGATCAAGAACCGATGGTGATAGACCGTTTAGCAGGCTTTTCACCTAATGAGCTGCCCGTGATTGAAGCTTCAATTAAAGAGTTTTTTGTTGGCGGGCGTAATTATGGACGGTGGTTGCTAAGCAGTAAGCCGGTTGCAGAAGGTATCGAGGTTGAGATACTTGATAGCGACTTATATGGTTTAAATATGCAGGGTAAGCTGCAGTGGTTAGCTATAAATGGTCAGCATCGTACTCAGCTACAAGATATCCAACTAAAAAGTAGTGATGTGGGTGCCATACAACGTGGCTTCCGGTTAGTGCCAGTGGTTGAAGGAAAAAACTTAACGGGTGTACTGAATTTAAACTGGCTGGGTTCGCCGGTAGCGTTTAATACTGAGAGTCTAGTAGGTACAGTTAATTTGCGTATTCGCGATGGCTTTCTTGTTACGGAGGAGGCGAAAGCGCTGAAAGCGTTAGGTGCTTTGAACTTTAAATCGGTCTCCAGACGCTTAAAGCTAGATTTCTCTGATTTATACCAAGAGGGTGTGTCCTTCGATGACTTACGTTTCTATAGCCGTGTTGCGGATAATATAGTTACGTTAACGGAGCCTATGCTGGTGGATGGGCCTGGTGGGAAGTTCTTAACCTCAGGGCACACTAATTTACTTGATCATAGTTTAGATATGAAAGTCGCTATTACTTTACCCGTAACTGGTAACTTGCCTATTGTCGCAATTCTAGCTGGCTTGTCACCACCGGTAGCTGCCTCTATTTATATAACAGAAAAACTTATTGGCGATGACTTGTCGCGCTTTACCAGTGCTAGCTATTCATTAGAAGGTACTTGGGAAGAACCTGACATGAAAATTAGAAAAGCCTTTGATGACAAGGTCGATGGCAAAGAAAAAAGAAGCTTTAAAGATCGACTTTTAGGCATCTTTGGGCGTGGTAAAGATTAGCAATAATTATTAAAGAGTCTGTAAGAATGAACATAGCCGCCTGCCAAACCAATACCATCGATAATATTAGCTGCAATCTTGAGCAGGCCGAGAAGCTATTAAAGCAAGCGGCTGAACAAGGCGTGAAGTTAGTGCTTCTTCCGGAAATGTTTATCAGCTTAAATGCGAGATACTATGCTGAGATCTCTAGCGATAAAAAATATTTAGAACTGCTCTCTGGGTGGGCTAAGAAATATAAAACTTGGCTAGTGGCCGGGGCCGTTCCCCAGCCAAGCGCAGATGGGCGTCTGTATTCTGCCAGTTTGGTCTTTAATGAATATGGTGACCTGGTTGCTCAATACAACAAAGTACACCTGTTTGATGCACATGTGGGCGACAAGCAAGGGCGCTATCAAGAATCTAAGCTGTTCGCGCCCGGTAGTGAGGCGGTGGTAGTAGATACTCCTGTAGGGCGCTTAGGTTTAACAATTTGCTTTGATGTACGCTTCCCACAGTTATTTCAAAAGCTACGCACATTAGGGGCAGAGATTATTACAGTGCCAGCAGCCTTTACCTATCTAACTGGTAAGGCGCATTGGCAAGTGCTGCTAAAAGCCCGCGCAATTGAAACTCAATGCTACCTCTTGGCAGCTAATCAGTGTGGTTGGCATGACGATAAGCGGCAAACTTGGGGACACTCGCAGATCATTAATCCGTGGGGTGAGGTGCTGGCTGAGCTACAAGATCAGCCAGGAATTATCAGTAGTCATATAGACTTAGCATTGCTTACTGAAATTCGTCAAAAGATGCCTTTAAACGCGGTAGCGTTATAAGGCATTAAATTAAGCAGTGACTTGCTTAATAAATTGAAAAAGCTTGCGGTAGTTGGTGCTTGGTTTTTCTGGGCTTTCAGCCAAGTCTTTTTGTGCATTACGAATCAAATTACGTAACTGTTGGCGGTCTACGTCGGGGTAGTGCTCAATAAAATCATTCAGAGCAGAGCCACCCTTTACTAGTTTTTCACGCCACATTTCTTGCTGTTTCTGAATACGGCCATAGGCTTCGCTGGACGAGTCTAGAAGGGCTAGAAACTCATTGATGGCCTCTAAGTTTTCTTTACGTATTAACTTGCCCATATACTGTAAATGGCGACGTTTAGCCTCGTGAGAGCTAATTCTAACGTTTTCTCCAATGGCATGGCGTAAGTTGTCACCGATTGGCAGTTCAGGCCAAAAGCTAGGCTTTAATTCGGTCAAGGCTTGGGCTAAATCACGCATGCGCTGGGCTTCACGTTTAAGCTCAGTTTTGCTGACGTAGTCTGGATCAACTTCTTCGGATTTATTAAATTTTTCTGTATTCATATCAAATAAAACTATTCTTCTTCATCAAAGCGGCGAGCAAATAGTTCAGTTATAGCGTCTAAAGCTTGTTGTGCGTCTTTACCGAAAATTTCAGCCTGTAGCACTGTGTCTTTAGCCGCAGCTAACATCATTACCTGCATAATATTTTTACTATCAACCATGTGTTCAGGGTAACCAATACGAATGTCACTGCTAAACTGGTTGGCGGTGCCAGCGAGCTTAGCGGCAGCACGGGCATGTAAGCCACGTACATTAATGACTTCTAACTGGCTACGAATCATCACTGATTCCACCTAACTCACGGTGTCGGATCTGTACAAGTCCATCGTGTTGCTTGAACAGTTTGGCCAATTGCTCGGCTAAGTAAACTGAGCGGTGTTGTCCACCAGTACAGCCAATAGCAACGGTTAAATAGCTACGATTGGCTTCAATAAAGCTTGGTAACCAGCGCTGCACAAACTGACTGATGTCATCTTGCATTGCTTGTACTATGGGCTCATTTTGTAAAAAATTAATAATAGCGGCATCTCTGCCAGTGTAAGCACGTAAAGCAGGATCCCAATAGGGGTTGGGTAAATTACGCACATCAAACACGTAGTCGGCATCTATAGGTACGCCGTGCTTAAAACCAAAGGATTGAAATAGAATAGCTATTTCAGAGCCCGTCTTTTTGGCAACACGATTTTTAATTTGGCTGCGTAGCTCATGCACCGACATGGTGGTGGTGTCTATGGTCAAGTTAGCCATATCGGCTATAGGTTGAAGCAAGTTTTTTTCGTAAGAAATTGCTTCAGCCAAAGAAATTGTTTGGTCGGTAAGTGGATGCTTACGTCTGGTGGCACTAAAGCGTTGTAACAGTGTGTCTTCGTTAGCGTCTAGAAAAACCACATCCAGTTGGTACTCATCACTGGGAAGTGCGTGCAGTATTTCTTGAATATTGCCAAAAGCATGCGGCAAATTACGCGCATCAATACTAACGGCAATACGCGATAAGTGCTCTTCGTGTTCTGTTTGCTTTACTAAAGCCGGCAACAAGGCAATGGGTAGGTTATCAATACAGTAAAAACCCATGTCTTCTAAAACGTGTAAGGCACTGGACTTACCAGAGCCTGAGCGACCGCTAATAATAACTAAGCGCACTGTTAATCCTTTGGTTAGAGTTGTTGCATATTGATAGCGCGTTTATACAGCTGCTCTGCATTGGGTGCATTACGTAAGGCTTCACGAAAACTTGGTTCGGTAAAGCTACGCGCAAGCATGGCCAATACTTTTAAATGCTGACTGTCTGCTTCTTCTGGCACTAATAAAGCAAAGATAAGATCGACGGGGCGATGATCCATTGCGCCAAAATCGATGGCTTCATCAAGCTTTAACAGCACGCCAAAAGGTTGAGTACATTGAGGTAGGCGACAGTGTGGGATTGCCACACCTTCACCTATACCAGTGCTTCCTAAACGCTCCCGATTAAGGAAGCGCTCAAAAATATCACTGGACGAGCTTTCTGGTAACGCATTAGCAATAAAGGAGGCTAGGTATTCCAGTAATTTTTTCTTACTGGTAATAGGTGCCTCCGTTAAGCAGTTTTCTGCAGTGAGGATATCCTCAATACGAATAGTCATAGGGTTAGATTTGGCCCTGCTGGCGAGCCACTACTTTCTCTTTATGTTTTTGAACTTGGCGAATAAGTTTTTCTACCATTTGGTCAATGGCTGCGTACATATCGGTATTCTCGGCGCTCGCATGTAACTCGCCACCACTAATGCTCAGTGTAACTTCTGCTGTCATACGCTCTTTAATTACGGTTAAAGTAACTTGCCCTGCGATAATGTTATCGTAGTGGCGATCTACTTTTGACATCTTTTCTTCAACAAAGGTACGTAGTGAATCGGTAATTTCGATGTGGTGACCGCTAAGGTTTATTTTCATATCCAGACTCCTAGTGTTGCTGGCAGAGATTAAATAAGTTGCTTACGTTCGTTTGACGGTGGAATCAACATGGCTTCACGATACTTAGCAATTGTACGGCGCGCCACCTGAATACCCTTGTCTGCAAGCATAGTAGCAATTTTGTTATCACTTAATGGTTTACGAGTATTTTCATCTGCAATTAGCTTCTTAATCATGGCACGAATTGCGGTTGAAGAACACTCACCACCTTCATCTGTGTTGACGTGGCTAGAGAAAAAATATTTTAACTCAAAAATACCACGTGGGGTATGCATATATTTTTGTGTTGTCACTCTTGAAATGGTGGATTCGTGCATATCAACAGCGCTGGCAATGTCAGATAACACCAGCGGCTTCATTGCTTCATCACCCTGTTCAAAGAAGTCTAGCTGATATTCTACAATTTTAGTGGCGACTTTAAATAAAGTGTCGTTACGGCTCTGCAAGCTCTTAATAAACCAGCGTGCTTCTTGTAGGTTATCACGTAAAAAAGTGTTTTCGGTGCTGTTATCGTTACGCTTTATTAAGGCAACATAGTCATCGTTTACTCTTAGTTGGGGTGAAATATCAGGGTTAAGTTCCACCCTCCATTCACCACGAATATTACGCACAATAACATCGGGAATTACATACTCAGCATGTTCTTGGCTAATGCTGCAGCCGGGCTTGGGGTTAAGCTCTTTGATTAAACGCAATACTTCTTGCAGTTCGCTTTCTTTTAAACGCGTTCTACGCATAAGCCCGGCGTAGTCTTTGCTACCTAGCAACTCAATGTGATGGCTGATAATGTCTTTGGTTTCGTTCAGCCAAGGGGTGTCTTCAGGTAGCTGTTTTAACTGAATTAGTAAGCATTCACGTAAGTCGTATGCAAACACGCCGGCAGGATCAAATTGTTGTAAGCGGTGCAGTACCGCCAGTACTTCGTCTTCTTCTGTATCTGTATTTGATAGGCTTTCAAGGACTTCTTCAACGCTGGTGTGCAAGTAGCCGTCATCGTCAACGCCATCAATAAACGTCATTGCAATGCTGCGGTCTAGCTCAGACATTGGGGTGAGGTTCAGTTGCCAGAGTAAGTGGTCTTGTAGGTCTTCAGTGGTGGCGTGACGGCCATCAAAATCAAAATCACCATCATGCTGGTTGGTGTTATTGCTGCTAACACTAGCGCTGGACTGATAAGTGTCTTCCCATTCGCTGTCTACAGGTAAGTCTTCTGGTAACTCTTGCTTAGACCATTGCTCGTCTAGCTCGGCGTTGTCTTGATGAAGCTCTTCTGTAACAGGCTCAGTGTCAGCGTTAGATTTTTCAGTAAGGTCTTGTTCGTGTTCTTCTTCTAACTCCAACATAGGGTTGGATTCTAAAATCTGTTGGATTTCTTGTTGTAGGTCTAATGTAGAAAGTTGTAATAAGCGAATCGCTTGCTGCAACTGCGGGGTCATCGTCAGTTGCTGACCCATCTTTAACTGCAAAGAGGTTTTCATAGGCCGATAATCTTTACTCTAAAAAAGCTAAAATAATTAAACCGATGTCACTGTAATATAAGCATAGTTGCTTATAAGCGAAAGTCTTCCCCAAGGTATTGTTTTCTTACTTGTTCGTTAGCAAGAATTTGTTCGGCATTGCCTTCAGCGATGATATGGCCACCACCTACAATGTAGGCGTTTTCACAGATAGCCAGAGTTTCACGCACGTTATGGTCGGTGATGAGTACGCCAATACCACGTGCTTTTAATTGGCGAATGATATCCATGATGTCAGATACAGAGATAGGGTCAACACCGGCAAAAGGCTCGTCCAATAAAATAAAAGATGGCTCAGTAGCTAAAGCGCGGGCTATTTCTACACGACGACGCTCACCACCAGAAAGAGACATCCCTAAGCTTTTGCGAATATGCTGAATGCTAAACTCGTCGAGTAGGCTTTCTAGTTTTTCTTTACGCTGTGCACGGCTTAATTCTTTGCGTGGCTCTAAAATAGCCATGATGTTGTTTTCAACAGACAGCTTACGGAATATAGAGGCTTCTTGCGGTAAGTAGCCTATGCCTTTTTTGGCGCGGCCATGCATGGGCAAGTGACTGATGTCTTCATCGTTAATGCGCACCCGGCCTTTGTCTGCCTGTACTAAGTTAACAATCATATAGAAACAGGTGGTTTTGCCAGCACCATTAGGGCCGAGCAGGCCAACGATTTGGCCACTGCTGACGTTTAAGGATACGTCCTTTACTACCTCACGGCCACCGTAGCTTTTAGCTAAATGTTCGGCATAAAGTGTTTTCATTATTTACTGTCCTTAACCGTTTGCGGTTGAATAACTACTTTAATACGAGAAGGCTTGCCATCCTCTGAGCTGCCCGCTGTTACCACCTCGGTGGTCATATCATAGATAACACGCTCACCGGTAAGCTCGTTATTTGCCTGCATTAGTTTGGCATTGCCTATTAATACGGCTTGTTGTTTAGCAGCTAAGTATTCAATACGGTTGGCGTCTGCGCTGGTTAGAGGATCGTTGGCTTGAATTTGCTGCTGGTAGTGTGCTTGTTTACCTTCGGCAATGGCTTTTTCAAGAACGTTGTCTTTACGGATCACAGTCAAAGTATCTGACTCTATACGCAAGGTGCCTTGAGTCAGGACAACGTCGCCAGAGTAGATTACTTGGCCAGATTTGCGATCTAATTGAGCTCGGTCAGAAGTGATAACAACTTCTTGCTCAAAATCTTCCGGTAAAGCGTTGCTGGCTGAGGTGTAAAAAGCACAGCTGATCAGTAATAAATTATTCAGTAGATGGCGGGACATAACGTGTGTTCACCTGATTGTTCAGTTCCATGGTTTGCGTAGGAATACTTAAAGACATTCCCGTAGAATTTATCCAAGCGTTCGGGCTTGTGATTTTAACTGGCTCTAGGGTTTCTGCAATTTGCGAGTCTGTGTGGTAATGCAATATTTCGGTTTCAACCAGTAAGTCCTCTTCAGGCTGCGGGTTGATGGGTCGAATCTCCACTTGTTTAGACAGAGTTACAAGATGTTTCGCATCTTCTGTTTTACCCTCATGTGCGTCTATTTGCCAACGGTCACCGCTGTCGCTGGTGACTATTATATGCGGCAGAGTAAAGTGAGTAACAGCCGCTAGTGGATAGTGTTTCGATTGTTTAGCGGACAGCTCTTGCACAAGGATCCCCTCGGCAGAGAATTGGCGATGATTTAGGTTCTCGCCATAGTAGTCGGGTTCTTCATTGCCTTCTAAAGCAGGGCTAAATACGACTGGATTTTCTTCGACGTATTCAAATAAAAAGTAGCCAGCACTCAAGCTCACTGTGGCGGCAAAAAACACAAAACGTTTTTTTAGCCAACGGTTTTGTTTCATTATATAACGCCTGCTTGTAATAGATTGTGCATCGTCAGCACACCCACCACTTGGTCGTCATCTTTGACCACCAACGAGGTGATTTTGTTATCTTCCATTTGCTTTAAAGCAGCAGCGGCTAATAAGTTGGGCGAAGTGAATTTGCCGCCTGTAGTCATAATATCATTGATGGTCAGTTGGCGAATGTCTAAGTCTTTGTCAAAGGCGCGGCGCAAGTCGCCATCGGTGAATATACCAACAAGCTTACCTTGCTCTTGCACGGTGGTCATACCTAAGCCTTTGGAAGTAATTTCATATAAGGCTTTGCTTACAGGTGTGTCTGGGCTAACCACTGGGATTTCTTTGCCAGCATGCATAATGTCGGCAACTTTCAGTAGTAAACGTCGGCCTAGCGCGCCACCGGGGTGAGAGAAAGCAAAGTCTTCGGCGCTAAAACCACGTGCCTCTAACAAGGCAACAGCTAAAGTGTCGCCCATCACTAACGCGCAGGTAGTGGAAGAGGTTGGTGCTAAGTTGAGCGGGCAAGCTTCTTGTCTTACACCACTGTCTATATGAGCATCAGCGGCTTTGGCTAATGTAGAGTTAGGATTGCCAGTAAAGCTAATAAGTTTGGTGCCCATGCGCTGTAATAAAGGCAGTAAACTGGTGACTTCGTGTGTCTCACCTGAATTCGATAACGCAATAACAATATCTTCAGGTTGAATCATACCCATGTCGCCATGACTGGCTTCGCCTGGGTGTACAAAGAAAGCGGGTGTGCCGGTGCTGGCTAACGTGGCGGCAATCTTGTTGCCAATATGACCAGATTTACCCATGCCAGTAACCACTACGCGGCCTTTACCTGTCAAAATTATTTGGCAGGCTAAAGAAAAGTCAGCAGTGAGGCGTTGCTTAAGTTCAGCCACTGCTTGTTGTTCAAGATCAATGGTGCGCTCAGCAGATTGAATAAAATCAAAATTTAAATTTGCGTTCATTAGTACAACACATTATCAAAAAATACATGGTGGCATTGTAAAGCAAGCAGGCTATTTGTGCTTAGCTTTTTAATATAGTACTGAGGCTAGGGCAGTGGGCTAAGTTTTTCTATGCATTTGTTGGTTATAAGCGAGTATTTAGTTATGCTTGAACGCTTATATTCTCAACGCTGGGGCGGTTATGTCTAAAAGTCAGTCCTATATCACCATAGAAAACCTAAGTTTTTATCGTGGTGAGCGTGCTATTTTTAAAGATTTAGAGGTTTCCTTTCCTCGTGGAAAAATTACAGCCATTGTCGGGCCAAGTGGTACCGGTAAAACCACCCTGCTAAAAATTATTGGTGGGCAGTTGGCACCGGCTACAGGCAGTGTTGTCGTTGATGGTAAAAACTTGCCAGAGTTATCGCGCACCGGCATCTTAGAGCTAAGGCGTGAGCGTATGGGTATGCTGTTTCAAACAGGCGCCTTGTTTACTGATCTAAGCGTTTTTGAAAATCTCGCTTTTCCTTTACGAACGCACACCAATCTACCTGAAAACTTGATTCATCACATAGTGCTAATGAAACTCGAAGCGGTAGGCTTACGTGGCACCAGAGACCTAATGCCAGCAGAGTTGTCAGGCGGCATGGCCAGACGTGTTGCTTTGGCACGCTCTATAGTGATGGACCCCGAACTGATTATGTACGATGAGCCTTTTACCGGCTTAGATCCTGTATCTCTGGGCATGATTGTTAAGCTGATTAAAGGCTTAAATGAAGCGCTTGGCTTAACCAGTCTGCTGGTGTCGCATGATATTGAAGAAAGCTGCAGTATTGCAGACTACTTATGTGTGTTGTCAGGCGGCAAAGTGCTTGCTTTTGGCGAGCCACAAGAATTACTTGATAGTGAAGATGCAGAAGTACGTCAGTTCCTACGCGGTGAGCCTGATGGGCCAATGCCATTCCATTATCCTGCGCCTGATTATCGCCAAGACTTATTGCATGGAGTGGATTAATGTTGAATAAATTACAGGCTTTTGGGCAAAGAGGTACGCGCATTATTGAGTCTGTCGGGCGCGCTACTTTATTTTTAATAAACTCTATATTTTGGGGTGGCCCAGGCAGTGCTGGCTTTAAAGATTTGGTTAAGCAGATTTATTCTGTTGGTGTGCAATCTTTAGTTATTATAATCGTTGCCGGTTTTTTTGTTGGCATGGTACTCGGCTTGCAAGGGTATAGTATTCTGGTGGATTTCGGTTCTGAGGCTGCGCTGGGTATTATGGTTTCCTTAACCTTGCTGCGTGAGCTTGGGCCAGTGGTTACTGCGTTACTATTTGCAGGGCGCGCTGGTTCGGCGTTAACCGCTGAAATTGGCTTAATGAAAGTAACAGAGCAACTTTCTGCTATGGAAATGATGGGTGTGGATCCTCTCAAACGTGTGATTACGCCGCGTCTTTGGGCAGGTATCATCAGTATGCCCATACTGGCAATATTGTTTTCGTTAGTGGGTATTTGGGGCGGCGCATTTGTTGCCATCGACTTAGTAGGCATTGATGAAGGTGCTTACTGGGGCAATATGCAAGGCGCAGTTGAATTTTATGATGATGTGGTTAAAGGCATTATTAAGTCTTTAGTGTTTGGTATTGTGGTGACTTGGATTGCGGTATATCAGGGTTACAGTGCCATTCCCACCTCAGAAGGTATTGGTAAAGCAACCACGCAAACTGTGGTGATTTCGTCCTTAGCCGTCTTAGGCTTGGATTTCGTATTAACCGCCATGATGCTAGGGGGCTTATAACATGAAAATGCGTTTTATAGAGATGTCTGTGGGTGCCTTTATGGTACTGGGTATTGTTGCTCTAATAACTATGGCGTTTAGAGTCAGTGGGCTTTCTGGCGATACTTTCGCAGAAACTTATACCGTCAAAGCTTACTTTGAAAACCTTGGTGGTTTGACTGAGCGCGCTAAAGTGTCTTTAGCTGGTGTGAACATTGGTCGCGTTAAAAAGATTTATTTGGATAAAGAGCGTTATTCTGCGGTCGTTGAAATGGAGATCAATAAGAACGTTGATAATCTTTCAGCTGATAGTAGTGCCGCTATAATGACCGCTGGCATACTGGGTGAGAAGTACATTGCCTTAAGTGTTGGTGCCGAAGAAGACTTTTTAAAGGATAATGACTGGATCGATGATACTCAGTCGGCCGTGATTCTAGAGGAGTTAATTGGTCGATTCTTATATAATATGAGCAATACCAATGACTGATTTGAGCCCTAGACTTACTTCAATATCTGCAAGCGAAGCCAAGCTTGCAGGTGATTTGACCATGCACACAGTAGCGGCTATCTTACCGCAAGGTTTTGCTTTGATAAATCAGGCCGAAGACGTTTGGCGGCTAGATATGGCTGCAGTAGAGCAAGTATCTAGTGCAGGGGTAGCGCTGTTATTGGAATGGCTAAAAGCAGTCGAAAAAAGCGGAAAAACGTTTGAGTTACAGAACCTTCCTGAGCATATGCTTTCTATAATTGAAATCAGTGGTCTTGAGCCATTGTTCACACCATTGTTTCGTACTACGTCATAAATCCGTTATCATGTCGCACTTTATTCGTATCTAAGGTTGTTTTGTTATGAGTCCAGCAGAAATCTTACAAATTCTTCAAGACGCAGAGCCCAGTGTTCAGTGGAATGTTAGCGGTGATGGCTATAAGTATGAGGTAGAGGCTGTAAGTGAAGTATTTGCTGGCCTTAATGTGGTTAAACGCCAACAGTTTGTTTATAAAATATTAAACCCATATATTGCCGATGGCCGTATTCATGCCGTCACCATTCGCACCTCTACGCCAGCTGAATAAGAAAAAATAATCATGGAAAAATTACGTATTGAAGGCGGCTGCCGCTTAGACGGTGAAGTTCGTATTTCTGGTGCAAAAAACTCTGCGCTGCCTATTTTAGCCGCTACTTTATTGGCGCACGGTGTTATGCGTGTTGGCAATTTGCCACATTTGCATGACGTTACTACCATGCTCGAACTGATCGGTTGTATGGGTGTGCAAGTCGGTATCAACGAAGATATGTCGGTCGAAACCGACTGTTCAGGCGTACACAGCCACATTGCCCCTTATGATCTTGTTCGTACCATGCGCGCCTCTATTTTAGTGCTCGGGCCGTTATTGGCGCGTTATGGTAAAGCCGAAGTATCTTTACCAGGCGGTTGTGCCATTGGTAGTCGCCCAGTCGACCTGCACTTGCGCGGTATGGAAGCGATGGGTGCTGTGGTTGAAGTTCTTGATGGCTACATAAAAGCGCATGTCCCTGGTGGCCGCTTAAAAGGCGCTGATATCTACCTAGATACAGTCACAGTTACCGGCACTGAAAATATCTTAATGGCGGCGGTATTGGCGGAAGGCACCACCTTTATAAAGAATGCTGCGCGTGAGCCTGAAGTAGTCGATCTGGTTAACTGCTTAAACGCTATGGGTGCAAAAATTAAAGGCGGCGGTACAGGCACTTTAGTAATTGAAGGTGTCGAAAAACTGTATGGCTGCTCTTACGATGTATTGCCGGATCGTATTGAAGCTGGTACTTATTTGATCGCGGCAGCCATAACGGGTGGTCGCGTTAAAACAAAAAGCGTTGCCCCAGATACCATGGAAGCCGTGCTGGTTAAGCTACAAGAAGCTGGTGCAGAAGTAACTATTGGTGATGATTGGATAGAGCTAAATATGCACGGCAAGCGCCCTAAAGCGGTTAATATTCGTACTGCACCGCACCCTGCGTTTCCAACCGATATGCAGGCACAGTTTATGGTATTAAATGCCATTGCTGAAGGTACCGGCACTATTGTGGAAACTGTATTTGAAAACCGCTTTATGCATGCCCAAGAGTTGATGCGTATGGGGGCTGATATTACCATCGAAGGTAATACCGCTATTATTAGAGGTCGAGAGAAACTGTACGGTGCGCCGGTAATGGCCACCGACTTGCGTGCATCAGCGTCGTTAGTAATTGCTGCCTTGGTGGCAGAAGGTGCTACCGAAGTTGATCACATTTACCATATTGACCGTGGTTATGAGTGTATTGAAGAGAAATTCCAACAGCTTGGCGCCACTATTCGCCGTATAACCCCTTAAACAAAACCAGAGGAATCAAAGTTAATGACTCAACGTTTAACCATCGCCCTATCGAAAGGGCGTATTCTGGATGACACTCTTCCCTTGCTGGCAGAGGCGGGTATTTTTCCTGCAGAAGACATTCATAAGAGTCGTAAGCTTATTTTTGATTCTAACCATGAGCATATCAAGCTGGTGGTTATTCGTGCCGCCGACGTACCTACTTATGTAGAGTACGGCGCTGCCGATTTAGGCGTGGCTGGTAAAGACGTACTGCTTGAGTACGGCAGCGATAACCTCTGTGAACCCTTAGATTTAAACATCGCTCGCTGTAGGCTAATGACAGCCGCCTTAAAAGGCGCAACCATGCCGCAAGGGCGTTTAAAAGTAGCGACCAAATTCGTTAATATTGCCAAGCGTTACTTTGCTGAACAAGGCCGTCAGGTGGATATAATCAAGCTGTACGGTGGTATGGAATTAGCGCCAATCATGGGCTTAGCCGATATGATTGTCGATATAGTCGACAGTGGTAATACCTTAAAAGCCAATGGTCTTGAGCCGCGTGAATTAATTACCGATATTAGCTCGCGCTTAGTTGCCAGCCGTGCTTCGTTAAAAGTAAAACACGCTCAAATCCAACCCATTATCGAGCAAATGGCTGCCGCCGTTGAGCGTCAGCGCCAAGCAAATAAATAAGGTGGTGTTTTAATGAGTATTAATATTCGCCGTTTAGACGCATCTCAGCCAGACTTTAACGCTCAAATGGACGCTCTGCTGGCATGGGAAGGCGTATAGTAGAAGACGTGCGCCAACGTGGTGATGCCGCTTTAGTCGAATACACCAATAAGCTTGACGGTACTCAAGCCAGTAGCATGGCCGACCTTGAGCTGAGCCAAGAACAACTGCAACAAGCACTTGATGGTTTAGATAGCACGCAGCGTGATGCTTTATTAATAGCGGCAGAGCGTATTCGTAGCTATCACCAAAGACAGCAACAAGACTCTTGGCAGTACGAAGAAGCCGACGGTACTGTGTTAGGGCAAAAAATTACACCTTTAGACCGTGTTGGTATTTATGTGCCTGGTGGTAAAGCGGCTTATCCTTCTTCAGTATTAATGAATGCCATTCCTGCGCATGTTGCCGGCGTACAAGAAATTATCATGGTAGTGCCTACCCCGAATGGTGAGCTAAACGCTTTGGTATTAGCCGCTGCCGCTGCCGCTGGTGTTACCCGTGTATTTACTGTCGGTGGCGCACAAGCCGTTGCCGCTTTAGCTTATGGCACGGAAACCGTACCACAGGTCGATAAAGTGGTTGGCCCTGGTAATATTTATGTGGCTACCGCTAAGCGCATGGTGTTTGGCCAGGTGGGTATCGATATGATTGCCGGCCCTTCTGAAATACTAGTGATTTGCGATGGTGGTACTAATCCTGATTGGATCGCCATGGACTTGTTTTCACAAGCAGAACACGATGAAGATGCACAATCGATACTCATTTCGACCGACGCTGAATTTATTGATGAAGTACAAGCCTCCATCGACAAGCTACTGCCGACCATGGAACGTGCCGATATTATCCGTACCTCTATGGTTAATCGTGGTGCTTTAATCTATGCCGCCAATAAAGAGCAAGCACTGGCTATCTCTAATCGTATTGCGCCAGAGCATTTGGAATTATCGGTAGAAAACCCTGAAAGCTGGCTAGATGGTGTTCGCCATGCCGGTGCTATTTTTATGGGCCGCTATACGGCCGAAGCATTAGGTGATTACTGCGCTGGTCCTAACCACGTGTTACCCACTTCAGGAACGGCACGTTACTCGTCACCTTTGGGTGTGTATGACTTTCAGAAGCGTTCGTCATTGATTAAATTCTCTGCCGAAGGTGCCTCTAAGATGGGTAAAGTGGCTTCGGTCTTGGCTCGTGGTGAACATTTAACCGCTCATGCCCGCAGTGCCGAATACCGTATTAAAGACTGAACGAATTAGTTTGTAGCTAGTATTAGATGCTGTATCGCTGTAGGCGTTACGGCATCTTTTGCTTAAGCAATGCCTTTTTATTACACACATTAAAGAAAATTCTGACAACCTCTGTAGAGAGAAGGAATAGATATGAGCCAGTTTTGGAGCCCCTTTGTACGCAGTTTGGTTCCCTATACCCCAGGTGAGCAGCCTAAGCTTACTAAACTGACCAAGCTGAATACTAATGAAAACCCTTACGGGCCATCACCAAAAGCCTTGGCAGCGATGCAGGCGGCAGTGAATGATGACTTGCGCTTATACCCAGACCCAAATTGTGATCAATTAAAAAATGCAGTAGCAGACTATTATGGGCTCGAGCGAGCGCAGGTGTTTGTTGGCAATAGTTCGGATGAAGTATTGGCGCATGCCTTCTGTGCTTTCTTTCAGCATGACAAGCCGTTGTTGTTTCCAGACATTACTTACAGCTTCTACCCGGTTTATTGCGGGCTGTATGGTATTGAGTCAAAAATCATTCCGTTAGACGAAAACTTTGCTATTAATCTTAGCGATTATGAACAACAAAACAGCGGTATCATCTTCCCTAATCCAAATGCACCTACTGGTTGTTTGTTGCCATTAGAGGCCATTGAAGCCTTGTTGAGAAAGAATACTGACACAGTGGTGCTGGTCGACGAGGCTTATATCGACTTTGGTGGCGAATCAGCCGTGAAACTGATTAATCAATACCCTAACTTGCTGGTGGTGCAGACTTTATCTAAGTCACGCTCTTTAGCAGGTTTGCGCGTCGGTGCAGCTATGGGTAACCCAGTATTGATTGAAGGATTAGAGCGCGTTAAAAACAGCTTTAACTCCTACCCGTTAGACCGTGTGGCACTGGCCGGTGCATCAGCAGCATTTGCCGACAAAGACTATTTTGAAGACAGCTGTGCCAAAGTAATAGCCACTCGTGAAGTACTGACACAAGGCTTAGAAGCGCTAGGCTTTGAAGTACTGCCATCAGCGGCTAACTTTGTTTTTGCGCGCCATGCACATCATGACGCTAGTGAGTTGGCGTTGCAGTTACGTCAAGAAGGCATCATTGTGCGCCACTTTAAACAGGCACGTATAGAGCAGTTTTTGCGTATAAGTGTGGGTACGGACGAAGAAATAAACTTACTGCTAAACGAGCTGCAAAAGCACGTTTAGTCAGGCTTATTTTAGTTGTTTGCGTTGCCCAGCAACGGCTTTAGTATTGAGTACTTGACCGCCGTGTAAGTACTCAACATTGACGACTTCGCCTGGACGAACAGCGGCGATTTGATTCATGGTTTTGCGAGCATCGTCGGTTTCTTGCTGATTGATCTTAGTGATGATATCGCCAACACTCAGCCCGCCTTTGTCGGCTGGACCACCTTTATCAATAGCAGTAACAATGAGTCCAGTTAATGCTTTGGGCAGGCCTAAAGCCTCAAGTAAAGAAGGCGTAGATTCTTGCACTTCAATACCCAGCCAGCCACGAATGGCACCACCGTGTAAAATAATATCATCGACAATGCGGCTGGCGACAGCGGAAGGAATAGCAAAACCTATGCCTTGATTGCCACCGGATTTAGAAAAAATTGCAGTGTTTAAGCCAACCAGTTCGCCGTGAGCGTTGACCAGAGCGCCGCCCGAGTTACCGGGGTTAATTGCAGCATCGGTTTGAATGTAGTCTTCGTAAATAGATAAGCCTAATTGGTTGCGGCCAGTAGCGGAGACGATACCAAGCGTTACTGTTTGGCCAACACCAAAAGGATTGCCAATGGCTAAAACCACATCGCCAATGCGTAATTGGTTATCGGTTAGGTGAATAGCTGGTAAATCTTGCAGATTAATTTTTAGCAAAGCCATATCTGACTCTGGATCTGTGCCAACAACAGTCGCATTCGCTTCGCGGCCGTCACGCAAGGCTACGACAATCTCATCGGCACCTTTGATGACGTGATTATTAGTTAGTACATAGCCGTCCTCGCGCATAATCACGCCTGAGCCAAGACTCGACTGAATGCGTGAGTCTGGTTGCGGATTTTTACCAAAAAAGCGTTGAAATAAAGGGTCGTCAAAAATAGGGTGATGCTCCCTGATGACCAAAGTGCGAGTGTAAATATTGACTACGGCAGGAGCAGCTACGTCAACAGCATCAGCGTAACTGATGGGTACAGTCTGTAAGGAAGAAAGTTCTTTGTCGCTCAAGTCATCTAACAGGCTGTGCCTAGTGCCTTCTGAAAAACTGAACCCCGGAGCCCACAGCAAAATAGATAAGGCCACAATACAGCCAACTAAAGCCGGAATAATAATGTAATGTACCAGCGGTGAGACAGAGCGCATTTGCCAAAAACCCGAACAAATTATAAAAAGAGCGTCATAATAGCAGAAACCATATAAAAAGAGGTCATCATGTTAGAGCGTCGCATTTTACTTCAGCATCTTGAAACCCTGTTGCAACCCCATACCTTTCGCGACTATAGCCCGAATGGATTACAGGTGTCAGGGCGTGAAACCATCAGCCATATTGTTACGGGCGTTACCGCTAGCCAAGCGCTAATTGATGCGGCCATAGAGCAGGGCGCAGATACCATTTTGGTGCACCATGGCTACTTTTGGAAGGGTGAAGACGAGCGTGTGGTTGGCATTAAACGCGAGCGTTTAAAAGCACTGCTTACTCACGATATTAACTTGATTGCTTATCACCTGCCGTTAGACAGTCATCCGGTCTATGGTAACAACGTGCAGCTGGCAGAACGATTAAGTCTAAAAATAGACGGCCCTATTGATGTTCATGATCCAACAGTGCCAGGGCTAATTGGCCGTTTGCCTCAGGCCATGACGGGTGCCGACTTTAGCTTATGGCTGGCTGAGCGCTTAGATCGTGAGCCCTTGCACATAGGCGAAGAGACCGACATTATCGAAAGCATTGCTTGGTGCACGGGTGCTGCCCAGAGTTATTTGCAACGAGCAGTGGACTTAGGCGTGGATGCGTTTTTAACCGGAGAGGTGAGTGAGCCTACGGTACACTTGGCGCGTGAAACCGGTATTCATTTTTTCAGTGCTGGCCATCATGCAACTGAACGCTATGGCGTAAAAGTACTGGGTGAACATTTGGCTGAACAGTTCGATTTAACCGTTGAGTTTATTGATATTGATAACCCTGTGTAATTGGCTGGTTATACCATTTTTATCTATATAGGGTCTTAATTGTGAAACAAAGTAATTAAGCTTTAAGATTTTAAAAAAGGCAGGAAGTTTTTCAGCAAACATTCGGCCTTTTGATTTTACCCATTCCGCAAATTCTGGTAATCTGCTCACCCATCTTAGACGAAGGTTAATCACCTTACGTTTGTTATTCTTTTTCTCTTCACGGTTTATTTATGACACGATTTATCTTCGTTACAGGTGGTGTTGTTTCTTCGTTAGGCAAAGGTATTGCTGCTGCCTCTCTTGCTGCCATCCTAGAAGCGCGTGGCTTAAAAGTCACCATGCTTAAACTAGACCCCTATATCAACGTAGACCCAGGCACCATGAGCCCATTTCAACATGGTGAAGTTTACGTTACCGATGATGGCGCCGAAACCGACTTAGACCTTGGTCACTATGAGCGCTTTATCCGTACCACCATGACGCGTCGTAACAGTTTCTCTGCCGGTCGCGTGTATACAGATGTATTAGCCAAAGAGCGTCGTGGCGATTACCTCGGCGGCACCGTTCAAGTAATTCCCCATATCACTGATGAAATTAAACGTCGGGTGGTAGAAGGTGCAGAAGGCTATGATATTGCCTTAGTTGAAATTGGTGGAACCGTCGGTGATATTGAATCACAACCATTCCTAGAAGCCGTGCGTCAGTTGAAAGTCCAATTAGGCTACAAGCGCGCACTGTCTTTGCACTTAACCCTAGTGCCTTATATTGCTACCGCAGGCGAAATCAAAACTAAGCCAACCCAGCATTCTGTTAAAGAAATGCGCAGCATTGGTCTGCAGCCAGATATTCTATTATGTCGTTCAGAGCGCACTATAGACACCTCATCGCTTCGTAAAATATCGTTGTTTACCAACGTCGAAGAGCGTGCCGTTATCCCGCTGGAAGACGTCGATACCATTTACCGTATCCCGCGCATGTTGCATGAAGCAGGCTTAGATGACCTAGTAGTGGAAAGGTTTGGTTTGACCTGTGCCGAGGCAGACCTGTCTGAGTGGGATGCAGTGGTTGATGCCAAATTAAATCCAGAGCGTGAAATCACCATCGCTATGGTCGGTAAATACATAGAGCTACTAGACGCCTACAAGTCTTTAATCGAAGCCATTAGCCATGCAGGCATTACTCATCGCGCTAAGATCAACACCATTTATATTGATGCAGAAGATATTGAGCGTAAAGGCACAGATATCTTAGCCGATGTCGATGCTATTTTGGTTCCCGGTGGCTTTGGCAGCCGTGGTGTTGAAGGTAAAATTCTTACCGTTCAATACGCCCGTGAAAACAAGATTCCTTACCTAGGCATTTGCTTAGGTATGCAAGTGGCTGTTATTGAGTTTGCTCGTAACGTACTTGGCTGGCAAGATGCGCATTCAACTGAGTTCACTCAAGAAACTGAACATCCGGTTGTTGGCTTAATCACTGAATGGCAAGACGCCTCAGGTAATAAAGAAATCCGTGACGAAGCCGTTGATATCGGTGGCACTATGCGCTTGGGTGCGCAAGAGTGTGTGTTAGAACCAGGCTCAAAAGCAGCAGCGGCTTATGGCAAAGAAAATATTATAGAACGTCATCGCCATCGCTATGAAGTGAACGGTTCGTTGGTTCCAGAATTAGAAAAAGCCGGTCTGCGTATTGCAGGTCGCTCGGTCGATGGCGAGTTAGTCGAAGTGATTGAAGTGGCAGATCATCCTTGGTTTGTAGCTTGTCAGTTTCACCCAGAATTTACTTCTACGCCGCGTGATGGTCATGGCTTGTTTAGCGCCTTTATAGGTGCAGCCTTTAATCATCAAGAAAGTCGAAAGAAATAGCCTTAATTTTTTAATCTTAAAAGCCCAGAATTAGTTGGAGAGTGAAACGAATGGCAAAAATTATTGATGTCAAAGCACGCGAAGTATTGGACTCGCGCGGCAACCCTACTATAGAAGCCGATGTGTTATTAGAAGGCGGCTTCTTTGGTACTGCCTGTGCCCCCAGTGGTGCATCTACAGGTAGTCGCGAAGCTCTAGAACTGCGTGATGGCGATAAAAGCCGTTACATGGGTAAAGGCGTATTAAAAGCCGTAGCAAACGTTAATAATGATATCAAAGCTGCCCTAGTAGGCGTTGATGCGCTAGACCAGCGTGCTCTAGACAACATCATGCTTAAGCTTGATGGCACTGATAACAAAGCCAAATTAGGCGCTAACGCAATTTTAGCCGTGTCTTTAGCCGCCGCCAAAGCCGCCGCCAAAGCCAAAGGCGTAGAGCTGTACGAACACATCGCCGACATCAATGGCACACCTGGCGTTTATTCTATGCCCGTACCGATGATGAACATCATCAACGGTGGTGAACACGCAGACAACAACGTTGATATCCAATGCGTGCCGGTACTGAAATATTCCATCACCTAAAAAGCGTATTAAGCGACAAAGGCTTAAGCACTTCTGTTGGTGACGAAGGTGGTTTTGCCCCTAACTTAGAGTCAAACGCTGACGCATTGGCCGCTATTAAAACAGCCGTTGCTAACGCTGGTTATGTCTTGGGTAAAGACATTACCTTAGCCCTAGATTGTGCTGCTTCTGAGTTCTATAAGAACGGTAAGTACGACCTTAAAGGCGAAGGCAAAGTATTCACTGCAGAAGAGTTTTCTGACTACTTAGCTGACCTATGCAATGAATATCCAATCGTCTCTATTGAAGACGGCTTGGACGAATCAGACTGGGATGGCTGGGCTTACCAGACCAGAAAACTAGGTAAGAACGTACAGTTAGTGGGCGATGACCTGTTTGTTACCAACACCGAAATCTTGCAAGAAGGCATAGACAAAGGCATTGCTAACTCTATCCTTATTAAGTTCAATCAGATCGGTACCTTAAGTGAAACTCTAGACGCCATTAAAATGGCCAAAGACGCTAACTACACAGTGGTTATTTCACACCGTTCAGGCGAAACAGAAGACAGCACCATTGCTGACTTAGCGGTTGGTACAGCGGCAGGACAGATTAAAACTGGTTCTTTATGTCGTTCAGACCGTGTTGCTAAATATAATCGCTTGTTACGCATTGAAGAGCAGTTAGGCAGTAAAGCCCCGTACAACGGCCTTAGCGAAATCAAAGGCAAGTAACCAACGGACTGCTGTAGCGGTTGCGGTGGAAGTAAGTGGCCGCTAACAGCCACAAGAAACGGGCTAATCGCCCGTTTTTTATTTAATAGGTTTAATGAAAATAATGCTTACAGACCTACTCAAAAAACTGTCTATAGTTATTCCGTTGCTACTGCTAATTATTGTGCAGTATCGTATTTGGTTTGATGATACCGGTGTGGTATCAAGTAAGGCTTTAACTCATCAAATCGAGCAACTGCAGCTTGAAAACGACTTTCATCAAAGTGAAAACAACAAGCTCTTGGCCGAAGTAACAGAGCTGCGTCAGGGCACCGACTTATTAGAAGAGCGTGCGCGTGAAGAGCTTGGTTTAATTCGTAAGGGTGAAACCTTTATTTTGTTTGCAGACCCCGCAACACCATGAGCGTTAAGTTTTGGCCTATTATGCCAGCGGCCGGTGTCGGCAGCCGTATGCAAGCAGACCGCCCAAAGCAATACCTTTCATTAGCTGGCCAGTTTCTAATGGACCACAGCTTAAACACCTTGTTAAGTTACCCCGCGTTTGAACAGTTGGTGTTAGTGCTATCAGCTGAAGATAGTTACTGGCCACAAAGCCAGTTCTTTAACGATAAACGTATTATCCACGCCACTGGTGGTAGCGAACGTTGTTACTCGGTACTCAATGGTTTAAAAGCAATCAAGGATTTGGCTCAAGCCGATGATTGGGTGTTGGTACACGATATCGCTCGTCCTTGCTTGCACCACAGTGACCTAGATAAATTGCTTAAGTCATTAAAAGAAGAGGCAGGCAGCCGCGGTGCGTTGTTAGCAACACCGGTACGCGACAGCATGAAACGTGGCAAAATACTTAATAACACAGTAGCTAATCAACAGCCCATCGCCGTGATAGTTCACAGTGTTGAGCGCAATCAACTTTGGCATGCACTGACACCACAGGTGTTTCGCTATGAAGCGTTATACAATGCCCTAGAGCATTGTTTGGCCGATAATAAAGAAGTAACAGACGAAGCTTCCGCTATGGAATACAGTGGTTATCAGCCACTGCTAGTGGAAGGGCGTGGCGACAATATTAAAGTAACTCGCCCAGAAGATTTAGCCTTGGCCGAGTTCTTTCTCACTAAGAAAACAACCCAGAGTTAAAGGTTTTAACATGCGTATAGGTCACGGTTTTGATGTACATGCTTTCACAGAAGGCACAGAAATAACCTTAGGCGGCGTAAAAATTCCCTATCAGCAGGGCTTAAAAGCGCACTCAGATGGCGATGTGGTTTTGCATGCTCTGACAGATGCACTCTTAGGTGCAGCAGCTTTGGGTGATATTGGCCAGCATTTTCCAGATACAGACGATGCTTACAAAGGCGCAGACAGCCGAGTGCTATTGCGCGATGCCGTGCAGTTAGTGAAAAACAAAGGCTATCAGGTGGGTAACGTCGACCTTACCATTATGGCGCAAGCACCAAAAATGGCAGCGCATATCAGTGCCATGCGTGAAAACATTGCCGCAGACTTGCAAGTGCATTTAGACGATGTAAACGTCAAAGCAACCACCACTGAACAACTTGGCTTTGTAGGCCGTAAAGAAGGCATTGCTGTTGCAGCAGTAGCTCTATTGGAAAAAATATAATGACAAATTTACCGTACTGGCCGCAGGCATATTCTAAGACTGAAGCCACCGGCCGCTTAAAGCAGTATAACGCCGACTTTAAAGTGACTGAGCTACCCTTGGTTCAACCTTCAGGTGCCGCCGAAGACGAACATATATGGTTGTATATAGAAAAAAACGGCGCTAATACCGCTTGGGTGGCTAAGCGTATAGCTGAACTGGCCAAGGTAAAAGAAATGGACGTTGGTTATGCCGGTATGAAAGACCGTCATTCTATTAGCCGCCAATGGTTTAGTGTTTATCTACCCAGAGTGGCCGAGCCCGATTTTAGTCAATTAAACGATGACGAAGTGACTTTGCTCGAACAAACTCGTCACAGTAAAAAGTTACGTCGTGGTGACCTTGTTGGTAACCATTTTGAAATACGCCTAAGAGACATTCAGGGCGATCAGGTGGCTATAGAGCGCAACTTAGAGCAAGTAAAAGTATTAGGTGTACCTAATTATTTTGGTGAACAGCGCTTTGGTCATGACGGTAATAATATTGAAGCCGGTCGTGCTATGTTGGCCGGCGAAACTCGAGTAAAACAGCGCGATAAGAAAAGCATCTACTTGTCGGCCATACGTTCTTTATTATTCAATGAAGTGTTGGCTGCCCGTATTCAACAAGGTTTCTGGGGACAGGCGCTGGAAGGCGATGTGTACAATGAAGAACAGCAAGCTACAGGCCCTATGTGGGGCAGAGGGCGTTCTGCTACAGCGGCACAAGCACTGGAGATAGAGCAGCAAATAATTGATAAATACGCCACTTTAGCCGATGGTCTTGAGCATGCGGGTTTAAAACAGGAGCGCAGAGATTTAGTATCAAAGCCTAAAGAGCTTAGCTGGCAATGGCTGCAGGAAGGCGAGCAGACCGATTTGCTGATTAGCTTTTCATTGGCGGCTGGCCACTACGCCACTTCTGTTTTGAAAGAGCTATTGGATGTTGTTGAAGTTCAAAACTAATTATAAGTAAATTACTTTAGGGATGTTTTTGGTGGAAGAGCAATATCAAGGCGTTGGCATGACCTCACAACGTACACGTAATAGACTCATAGAGCGTTTGCGTGATAACGGCATAAAAGACGAAGCCGTTTTAGCGGTAATGGCACAAACACCACGCCATTTGTTTATTGATGAAGCCTTGGCTCACCGAGCTTATGAAGACTCAGCACTGCCAATAGGTCATGGGCAAACCATAAGCCAACCTTTTACCGTTGCCCGCATGACAGAGATCCTATTGGAAGTAGGCCCCTTAGATAAAGTATTAGAAATAGGTATGGGTTCTGGTTATCAAAGCGCAATTTTAAGTCCTTTGGTTAAAACGCTTTACAGCGTTGAGCGCATTGAACCTTTATACAATAAAGCGCGTCAACGATTGTACGAACTTAATTACCGTAATATCCAAATGAAGTTGTCTGACGGTACCTGGGGTTGGCCTGAGTTTGGCCCTTACGATGCCATTATCGCTGCTGCTGCATCAGCAGTTGTTCCTGCTGCCCTAAAGCAGCAACTGGCTGACGGTGGGCGCTTAGTAATGCCTATAGGTCAGCAAAAGCAACAGCTGGTATTGGTTGTTCGCCAAGGTGATACCTTTACCCAAAAGTCATTAGAAGATGTTTTCTTTGTTCCTTTTCTACCGGGTGTGCAGCACTAACACCATCTCAAGAGATTAAATAATGTCACGCATACTATTATTGTTAAAAGGATTTTTAATGGGAGCGGTTGAGTTAATTCCAGGCGTTTCCGCAGGTACTATCGCCTTCGTAACAGGAATTTACACCGAACTCTTAGATTCAATAAAAAGCATTAACTTACAAGCTTTAAAAGTGTGGCATAAAGAGGGTGCTAGTGCGTTTTGGCAAGCCATAAACGGAAACTTTCTGCTGACGCTATTGTTAGGTATGGCATTAGCAATTATCAGCTTGTCACGGCTTATACAGTTTGTCTTGCAGCACTATCCAGTGCTTTGCTGGTCATTTTTCTTCGGATTAATCATTGCTGCTAGTTGGTATGTGGCTAAAGATATTCCGCGTTGGAGTTGGAATAGGGTCTTATTGTTATTAGTGGGTGCAGGCATAATGCTTGTTTTATTTACCAGTGCCCCTGCAGTTATTAACGTTACCCCTCTTACTTTAATGTTAGCCGGTGCAATTGCTATCAGTGCCATGCTACTGCCTGGTATTTCAGGCAGTTTTATGTTGGTGCTCATGGGTTTTTATCAACCCATACTGGCGGCAATAAACAGTTTGGATGTCGCTACCCTTGCCTATTTCGCCTTAGGTATGGGGCTTGGGCTTTTGAGTGTTACCCGCTTTCTAAGCTGGTTGCTGCATCGCTTTGCCTACCCTATGCAAGCCTTTCTTACAGGGGTTATGTTAGGCTCATTATTTAAAATATGGCCTTGGAAAGAAACCTTGTTAACGCGTATAAACAGCAAGGGCGAAGTTGTGCCAATGTTAGAGCAAAATATTTTACCGGCGCTTAATGCTGAATTCATTTACGCATTAATTTTGGCTTTCGTTGGTGTTTTCTTAGTGTTGCTATTAGATTTCACCATGAAAAAGTTGACAGTAAAGTCAGCCTCTAAAATTTAATAAGACTCTAAAATGATTAAATTGTCTGAAATGTATGTCAAAAGTGTTAATGGATTCATTAAGTCTAAAAAATCAAAAAATATTTGATGATATATGTTAATTGATATTGGTGGCGTAATAGTTTTTATTAATGCCTGTTGTGTTCACGAACTAATAAGTAAAAGTGATTAATGAGCAGTGTCAAAAAAATAACGATTGGTGGGCTCTATGAAACTAACTAGGACTGTCACATTAGTCACATTAGCTACATTGTTACTAGGCTGTGTATCAGGCGGTAACTTTGTTTCGGTTGATCGTAAGTTCAGAGACACAATTCCTGCTTCTGGTGTTCATGATGTCCGCCGTGGTGAAACCCTCTACGCCATCGCTTGGACCTATGGTTTTGACTATAGACAATTAGCTAATGCTAATAATATTAGCTCACCCTATACCATCTATCCTGGTCAAAAAATTAGGGTAGATGGACGTAAAAATATAGCATCAGCACCTACTACAGTCAGTGTCGGTAAAACGACGCAATCAAAAACTGTTGCTCAAAATGCGCCAACAGCCGTTGTGACAGCGCCGACATACACCCCATCTACAGAGTCCAATGATGCCACGCCTGCGTGGAAGTGGCCGGCAAACGGTCGTTTGATTGCTCAATATTCAAGCACTAAGCCTGTTAATAAGGGGATTGATATTGCGGGCTCAATGGGTGAATCTATTTTTGCAGCAACGGCTGGCACTGTGGTATATGCGGGACAGGGGCTCCGCGGCTATGGCAACTTAGTTATAGTAAAACATAACGATACTTACCTAAGCGCTTATGCTCATGCCAGCCGAGTTTTAGTCAGCGAACAAGAAATAGTTAAAGTTGGGCAGAAAATTGCCGAAATAGGATCTACAGGAACAGACAAGGTGATGCTTCATTTTGAAATTAGGCAAAATGGCAAACCAGTCGACCCCCTTCAGTATTTACCGAAGAGAGCAGGGGGGTAAAAATAACGTGTTACTCCCGCTTGTTTCCAACAAGGGTAGAGTAACCTTGGAAGAAAAGGCGGAACATTATGGCTACTCAACAGCGTAAACTGCAGGAAAAAATTGTAGAAGATGTAGAGGTCATGACTTTAGTTGCTGAGCCTAAAGCTCAGAAAGCAAAGCCAAAAAGTGTTAAAGCAACAAGTATCAAAGCAGCAAGCATTAAAGAAGCTGACAGTAGTGCTGATGATCAGCCTGAGCGCTTTGCACCTGATACTGCCTGGAAAGAAATGGATGCCACCCAGATGTACCTTAATGAAATAGGTATATCTCCGTTATTATCGGCCGAAGAAGAAGTTCACTTTTCACGCTTAGCTCTTAAGGGTGATGAAAAAGGCCGCAAGCGAATGATCGAAAGTAACTTGCGCTTGGTTGTTAAGATATCGCGCCGCTACATAAACCGAGGTTTAGCTTTACTGGACCTAATTGAAGAAGGCAACTTAGGCCTTATTCGTGCAGTAGAGAAGTTTGATCCTGAACGCGGTTTTCGATTTTCTACTTATGCCACTTGGTGGATACGTCAAACAATTGAACGTGCCATCATGAATCAAACGCGCACCATTCGCTTACCTATACATGTTGTTAAAGAGCTAAACCTGTACTTGCGTGCTGCGCGCGAACTAACTCAAAAGTTAGATCATGAACCTACTGCGCAAGAAATCGCAGAATTATTAGATAAGCCAGTGGCAAATGTTGAGCGCATGTTAAAGCTCAACGAGCGTATCACTTCACTTGATACCGCTGTTGGCCCTATGTCAGATAAAACGTTATTAGATACCATTGCCGATGAAAGAAGTAACGATCCAAGTGAAGAGTTACAGGCAAATGATATTCAAAATAATTTAAATCGTTGGATCGAAGAGCTGCCAGAAAAACAGCGAGAAGTGTTGTCGCGTCGCTTTGGTATCCGCGGTTACGAAACCAGTACGCTTGAAGATGTCGGCAAAGAAATTGGTTTAACACGTGAGCGAGTAAGACAAATTCAAGTAGAAGCGTTAAAGCGTTTACGAGAAATTATGGAAAAGCAGGGATTAACAGCGACGGCGCTGTTTGGTGAAACGATTTAGAAAAGTATGTGGGGTTGTTGCAAGTTTTAGGCTGCCTTTAGGCAGCCTTTTTTTAGCGCTCTAAATATTGTAACTTATTAGGTACGCCGTCCCATTCTTCAGCTTCTGGCAACTGATCTTTTTTCTCACTAATATTCGGCCAAATTTGTGATAGCTCAGCATTGATTTCAAAATACTGTTCTTGATCTTTTGGCACTTCATCTTCTGAAAAAATAGCATCAGCCGGGCATTCAGGCTCACACAATGCACAGTCGATACACTCGTCAGGGTTAATAACTAAAAAGTTAGGGCCTTCATAAAAACAATCAACTGGGCAAACTTCTACACAGTCCGTGTACTTACATTTAATACAGTTATCAGTAACAATAAAAGTCATGGACTGTACTCCTGATCTAATTTCTCTGTAAATATTCTACCTAGACCCTGCGGTTAGGCGCTTTGTATAAGTATGGCATTCTAATTAGCAAAGAGAGTTTCAGCAAGTTTTAGGGTATATAGAATTGTTATAAATATATTCTTTTGGTTATAAAAAGATAAATACATATTACAAATAGTTCTCAATACCATTGACATAAGCTGATGTGGTTTCTAAGATGCGCTCCTTTATTACATTCAACAGCAAGGATAAACGCTCTTATGAGTACTCATATATTAGAAGTTGCAGCCAAGAGCCAGTGGCAGTCTGGTGTGCAAACTCATAGCCAAATTCGTAATTTTGATACAGTCGTTATGGATGAGCCTACTGCGTTAGGTGGTGCTGACCAAGGTCCTAACCCATTAGAATATCTAGTCGCTTCGCTTAATGGTTGTAAAGGTGTAATGATTCCTTTGATTGCAAAAGAATTAAACTTTGAATTCAGTGAGCTGTCATTTGACACCAAAGGCACGATCGATTTACGCGGGCTAATGGGCCAGTCCGGTATTTCTACACATTTTCAAAGCCTTACATTTAACGTGAGTATCAAGACAGACGAGTCAGATGAACGACTACAGGCGCTACAAGAAGCCGTTTCTACGCGTTGTCCTGTCTATAACCTACTACGTGACGCTAAAGTAGACTTACGCACCCAGTGGGCTCGAATTTAAGGCTTAGTTGGTGTTTTAAGTAACAGCTATGCAATGTAGTTGTTACTTTATTTTAATATGTATCAAGTCTAAGTCATAACTGACTGAAATCTACCGGTGGTAAGCTTTGAAAGCCGGGCTTAGCAAAAAGATAACCTTGCATTAACTCAATGCCTGCATCACGCAGCCATATAAACTCTTCAATCGTTTCTATGCCTTCTGCTAATGGCTCAATGTTAAGCTCTTGAAATAAGTTTAGGCAGTTTCTAATAATGGATTGTCTGGCTTTGCTTTTGTCGATGTTACGAATAAGCTCCATATCGAACTTTGCTATATTTGTTTGGAAGTCTGCTAGCAACCCCAAACCAGCATAGCCGGAACCGAAGTCATCGATAGCGGTTTTGAAGCCTGATTTTTTATAATACTCAATAATTTCTTTTACAAAGTTACTGTCTTCAATTTTCTCAACTTCAGTAAATTCGAACATGATTTTATTGGTAGAAAAGCCGTATACCTCAGCTGCTTCCAGTGTGGTGCGAATACAACGTTCAGGTTTATAAATTGCTTTGGGTAGAAAGTTGATGCTTAACATGGAATCAATTTTCAGTTTGGCGGCTAGGGCGATTGCTTTTACACGACACAGTTGATCAAACAAATAACGATTATCATCGTTAACTCTAGATATAATCGAATAGGCAGATTCATTATTTAAGCCACGAACCAAAGCCTCATAACCAAATATTGTTTTAGTTTTACAGTTTATAATGGGCTGAAAGGCCATGGTGAAGTCAAAATCAAGGCGGCTAGGATCTGCGCATTTCTTACAAGAAAATCTATCGTATATCTCTATTTCTTCAACCATTCCAACAACCTCATTAATAAGCACACCTGCCGGCTTAACTGGCTACCGCGTACTTATATAGTTAAAGTTTCAAATTTACTTGTGAGCGTAAAAAATAAATCTGTACTTAGATTAGTTGAAAAAAGTCTAAATGAAAGTAAGTAGCTGTATGTTTAAGCGCTTTTATCATCAGCTTTCTTAACACGTAATTGGCTGTCTCCAACCAACTTGTTGTTAAGGTTTTTCATGGCTGCTTTTGCTTCGCCATTCTTTGGCATTTCAATAAAGCCGAAGCCTTTTGATGTACCATTCTCTGTATCCATAACAATGTTACAAGATTGGACAGTACCGAAAGCTTCGAACAAATCAGTCAGTTCTGCTTCAGTAATTGAACGGTCTATGTTGCGGACTAATAATTTCATGTGGTTTCCAAAATTGGGTGATGATTAATAATGATCGAATACATGCATTTAAACATATTAAATGGGGTTAACCATCTTCTTGATTTTAACGGCCTTCTCAAAGTGGTTTAGTTGGTGCGTTAAAATCCACCATTGAGCTGCTTCCATTAATAGTTCTGGGTCTGTATTTTTATTGGAAAAGAAGGCATAGAAAGAGAGACCCACCTCTGGCCCTTTGCTGGCGATTTTTTTATCGCAGACTTCTATAATTTTTCTTTTTAAGATTTCTCTCATTTCTTCTGGTGCTCATTTCACTAATCCTAAAAAGAATAAAGGCTGTCTCTAAGGACAGCCTTTATGTAGTGCGGAACAGCTACAGTATTGTGTTAGCCAACGAAGCTAAGCAATACACCAGCTGCTACTGCAGAGGCAATTACGCCTGCAACGTTTGGTCCCATTGCATGCATCAGTAGGAAGTTCTGTGGATTAGACTCCAAGCCTACCTTGTTCGATACACGGGCGGCCATAGGTACTGCAGACACACCAGCAGAACCAATCAATGGGTTGATTTTGTTCGTACTGAATTTGTTCATGAACTTAGCCATGAGTACACCCGCCGCCGTACCAACACAGAATGCCACCATCCCTAAGGTTAGAATACCTAAGGTTTTCATCTGTAAAAAAGATTCAGCTGAAAGCTTAGAGCCTACAGTTAAACCTAGGCCGATAGTGACTATGTTGATTAGAGTGTTACGTGAAGTGTCAGCTAAGCGTTCTACTACACCACTTTCACGCATTAGGTTACCAAAGGCGAACATGCCCACTAAAGGCGCAGCATCAGGTAACAATAAGCTAATCAGTAAGCACAGCACTAATGGGAAAATGATCTTTTCCGTTTTGCCAACAGGGCGTAACTGTGTCATTACAATTGCACGTTCTGCAGGAGTCGTAAGGAAGCGCATGATCGGGGGCTGAATCAATGGCACAAGTGCCATGTAAGAGTATGCAGCAACCGCAATAGGGCCTAATAAATCAGGTGCTAAACGGGCGGTTACGTAGATAGAGGTTGGGCCGTCGGCACCACCAATAATTGCAATAGAGGCCGCTTCTTTAAGCGTGAACTCTAAACCAGGAATACCCAGCATACCAATGGCTAATGCGCCCAATAAAGTACCAAAGATACCAAATTGTGCAGCCGCACCTAACAACAAAGTCTTAGGGTTGGCCAGCATTGGGCTGAAATCTGTCATAGCACCCACGCCCATAAAGATAAGCAATGGGAATACACTGGTAGGTAAGCCAACATCGTAAAGTAAGGTTAACAGACCACCGGCTTCTGCCATACCCGCAGCAGGTAAGTTGGCGAGTACACCACCAAAACCGATTGGGATTAATAGCAGTGGTTCGAAGCCTTTACGAATTGCTAAGTAAATCAAGCCTAGACAGATAAAAATCATAAAGGCTTGACCGACTTCAATCTGATAAATGCCGGTGCTTTGCCATAAAGCTAAGAGCTTTTCCATTATTTAGCCCTCAACCTATGGTCAGTAAGCAGTCGCCGACCGACACAGCATCGCCAACGTTGACGTTGACACTACCAATGACACCAGCGCGGATTGCACGAATTTCAGTTTCCATTTTCATGGCTTCTAAAATAATCAAAATCTCACCTTCTTCAACCACTTGACCGGGTTTAACCAGCACTTTAAAGATGTTACCAGCTAAAGGTGCGTTTTGTGGGTCGCCTTCACCAGCGGCTACTGCTTGTGGAGCGCTAGTGGCAGTTTCACCAATAGGCTTCAAGCCTTCAATGTCACCACCTTCGTTCACTTGTACAACGAACGACTTACCGTTTACTTCAACAGTGTAAGCTTGTGGGCCTTGACCACCACCGATGATTTCATTGCCAGTAGGCATTGGTTCGAATGCATCTGGGTTATCACGGTTTTCAAGGAACTTAAGGCCAATCTGTGGGAATAAAGCGTAGGTTAGAACGTCATCAATAAGATCGTCAGCTAAACGTATATTCTTTTCTTTGGCTAGTGCAGTTAGCTCTGCAGTAAGCGTTTCCATTTCATTTTCTAGTAAGTCGGCAGGGCGACATTCAACGGCTTTCTCGCCATCCAGTACGCGTGCTTGTAGCTCAGCATTGAATGGAGCAGGAGCAGCGCCGTACTCGCCTTTTAAGACACCAGCGGTTTCTTTAGTAATGGATTTGTAGCGTTCGCCAGTTAAGACGTTAATAACAGCTTGAGTGCCAACGATTTGAGAAGTAGGTGTGACCAATGGGATAAAACCTAAGTCTTCACGCACGCGTGGGATTTCGGCCAGTACTTCGTCGAACTTGTCGCCAGCGCCTTGTTCTTTTAGCTGGTTTTCCATGTTGGTCAACATGCCACCAGGAACCTGAGCTACCAGAATACGTGAATCAACACCTTTTAGAGAACCTTCGAACTTGGCGTACTTCTTACGTACATCACGGAAGTAAGCAGCTACTTCTTCAAGTAACAATAGGTCTAAACCGGTATCGTGCTCAGTGTTTTGGAACATTGAAACTACAGACTCGGTTGGCGAATGGCCATAAGTCATCGACATTGACGAGATAGAGGTGTCGACGTTATCAATACCAGCTTCAACGGCTTTAAGAATTGCTACTGATGATAGACCCGCAGTAGCGTGGCACTGCATGTGAATAGGGATGGATAAGCTTTCTTTTAGCTTCGTAACCAATTCAAAGGCAACGTAGGGATTCAAAATACCGGCCATGTCTTTGATGGCGATAGAGTCAGCGCCTAAGTCTTCAATTCTTTTGGCTAGGTCAACCCACATTTGCATGTTGTGCACGGGGCTGGTGTTGCCATTGGCCTTAACTGCTTTTAAAGCACGGTCAAGGTTGCGAGGGTCGTTCATGGCGTCAAATACACGGAACACGTCAACGCCATTAATAGCGGCACGTTCAACAAATTTATCGACTACGTCATCAGCGTAGTGGCGGTAGCCTAGTAGGTTTTGACCACGTAGCAGCATTTGCTGGCGGGTATTAGGCATCGCTTTTTTAAGTGCGCGAATACGTTCCCATGGGTCTTCACCTAAATAACGAATACAGGCGTCGAAAGTAGCGCCGCCCCATGATTCAACTGACCAAAAACCAATTTGGTCGAGTTTGCCAGCAAT
>SMEQ01000042.1_pt1 | contig 48387 bp, 47 predicted proteins | sample 2456281 | NCBI WGS metagenome assembly SMEQ01 (sample SAMN10132596, study PRJNA489261) | soil metagenome | isolation source: day1 antibiotic-loamy sand soil ammended with raw manure from dairy cow... | place: USA | collected 2015-04-01
AACAGCTGAAACCGGCTTTGAAAAAGCGGTTACTACCGATAAAGAAATCAGCGAACAAGAATACTTTGATAACGGTATTTTGTTAGTTGCATTTGTTCGTGCCGGTGTTGAACTTGCTTTTGAAACTATGGTTCAAGCAGGCATTATCGAAGAGTCGGCTTACTACGAATCTTTACATGAAACACCGTTAATCGCTAACACCATTGCACGTAAGAAGCTGTATGAAATGAACGTTGTTATTTCTGATACGGCGGAATACGGCTGCTACTTGTTCGATCACGCAGCACGCCCTTTATTAGCGGACTTCATGAAGACCGTCGACACTGACATTATCGGTAAAGGTTTAGACCTAAAAGATACGGGCGTTGATAACCGTCAGCTCATCGAAGTAAACGACATCATTCGCAATCATGATGTTGAATATATCGGTGAAGAGTTACGCGGCTATATGACCGACATGAAAACCATCGTTTAATACGTGATATCGCTAGACTTAACCCCGCGCAATGCGGGGTTTTTTATTGTTACTATTATAGCTCACCCTCCCCGCCTTGAACAAAATTCATATGCCAATTAAGCATAAGCATATGAATAATCAATCTTTCAGGTTATTAGCGTTTGCACCTATTATAGCTCCTCTTATCTAGCCCTCCCGTTGATTATTTTTGGAGCATTCCATGTCACGTTTAACCGTACAAAGTATCGAAACTGCAGCACCCGAAGCCAAAGAGCGTTTGGCAGGTGCTAAAAAAGCCAATGGTTTTGTACCCAATTTATTAGGCGTTTTGGCTAATGCACCGACTGCCCTAGAAACTTACCAAGTCGTCGGTGCTATCAATGGCCGCTCTAGCTTATCCATTGCTGAGCGCGAAGTGATTCAAATTACCGCAGCTACTCGCAACGAATGCGGCTTTTGCGTTGCAGGCCACACCAAAATCGCACGTAAAGTAGCACGCATGCCGGAAGATATTATTGAAGCTTTACGCAACACCAAAGCTTTAAGCGATGACAAACTCAACGCTTTAGCTATTTTTACGTTAGCGGTAATGGACCAACGCGGTCAAGTATCTGACGACGAGCTAAGCGCTTTTTTAGCCGCCGGCTACGAACAGCAGCAAGTATTAGAAGTGGTACTAGGCGTGAGCTTAGCCACCTTATGTAACTACGCTAATAATATCGCCAAAACTGACATTAACGATGAGCTAAAAGCATTCGCCTAATATCATGAAAAATATACCTGAAGACAACATCACTGCAATTCGTGCGCATATAGAGAAAAACTTAACGCCATTAGTTGCAGATATCGACCAAGGTTTATACCCCGCTGAGTTTTTACAGCAGTTGGGTAACTTGGGTGGTTTTGCGGCCACGGTTTCACCGCAGTACGGTGGCTTAGGCTTCACGCTTGCCGAACAATTAGCCATTATTGCTGATGTGGGTAAGGTATGTGGCGCAACCGCTTTTGTCACTTGGTGCCAAGCCGTTTCTGCTTGGTACTTATCGCGCACACCGAACGCTGCCGTTCGTGAGCACTACTTAGCCGATGTCGCCTCTGCGCGCTTACTGTGTGGTACCGGCATGTCCAACACGGTAAAACATTTGGCCGGCATTGAAAAAATGCACTTAAAAGCCAAGCGCGAAGGCGATAGCTATATCGTTAATGGTATTTTGCCGTGGGTATCAAATATCGAGCATCAGCACCTGATTATTGTCTGCGCGCAATTAGAAGATGATAGCGGCTATGTGATGTTTGCCGCTAAAACCTGTAAAGAAGGCTTTAAGCTACAAGGTTGCCCTACGTTTTCTGGCATGGAAGGCACAAAAACACTGAACATTCGCTTTAACGATGTAGCCATAGAAGCCGCTGACGTATTGGCGCATCCTGAACAGTTTACCGATTATGTTGCCACTATTAAGCCAGGCTTTATTTTGATGCAAGCGGGCATGGGTTTTGGCGTGGCGGAAGCTAGCCTTGAAACCATTCAGCAATGTAATCGCAGCCACGCGCATGTCAATCAGTTTTTGGATGATCAGGATAGCGAAATTTCTGCGCAGTTAAATGCATTGAAAGCACAAGCGAATCATCTATCCGCACAGATACATAACAATAATGTGGCCTATGTGGATGTGTTAAAACTGCGTGCACAAGCTTCCGAACTGGGTTTAGATGCAGCAAATTCCGCGGCTTTGCATGCTGGCGCCAGGGGTTACCTGATGCGCCACCCTGCACAACGTCGCATGCGTGAAGCAATGTTTGTCGCGATTGTCACCCCCGCATTGAAACATCTTCGCAAAGAGATTCACGATATAGAAGCCTTAGCTCAGAGAGAGAGATAGCCTAATGAGTGCCGCGTTAAGACTGATTAAAAATGCCGAGACATCCACTATCAGTGGAAAAACTGTATTGCAGGCTGATGCACTTAGCCTCGGCTATCAAAAAGGTCGCGGCCCGTTAAACACCGTATTACGTGATTTTTCACTGCAACTACAAGCCGGTGAAGTCGTTGCCCTGCTTGGCCCAAGCGGCGTAGGTAAATCCTCTTTGCTACGTGTATTGGCTGGCTTACAACAAGCGACACTTGGACAAGTGCAGGTGCATAACGAAGTATTACGCGGGCCGCATCCTCGCCTGAGCTTTATGTTTCAAGACCCCAGCTTATTACCCTGGCTGAATGTTGAAGACAATGTTGGCTTTGGTTTGGATTTTAAACACCAGCCTAAAATCAGCAAGCACGATAAGCGCGAACGTATTCAGCAAGCCTTAGCCGAAGTGGGTTTGGACCATGCTAAAAAATTACTGCCCAAAGAATTATCTGGCGGCATGGCACAACGTGTTGCTTTAGCACGCAGCCTGGCGCGCCAACCTGAGATTTTGTTACTTGATGAGCCTTTTAGTGCTTTAGACGAAATCACCCGCAGTGAAATGCAAGAATTGCTAACCACGGTAACGCAACGCCATGGCACCGCTGCTGTTCTAGTTACTCATGATATTGACGAAGCTTTATTGCTAGCGGATCGCGTATTGATGATTGGCGGCCAGCCAGGCCGTTTATTAAATAGCTGGACTATTGATTTGCCACAGCCTCGTCATCAGGCTATTGAAGAACTTAACGCCATACGCGTCAAAATCATGAAAACCATGCGCCAGTTTCACCAAGCCAATATCTCAAAAGCTAGCTAAACCGGACTCTATTATGTGTAGTAACGACGATAACAGCACGCCAGAAATGAACCGCCGTGACTTTATTAAGCTTAGCTCTTTATTTACTGCAGCCGGCGCACTGCCTTTACTGGGGCAATTCAATAAAGCCATCGCAGGCGAAGCGGATACTCCGGTGCGCATTGGCTATTTACCATTGACCGATGCTGCGCCTTTACTGATTGCACACAACAATGGTTTATTCCAGCAACAAGGTTTAAAAGTTGAAACGCCGCGTATGTTTAGAAGTTGGGCGCAGTTAGTTGAAGCTTTTCTAAGCGGCAATGTGAATGTTGTACACATGTTATCGCCGATGACCGTTTGGGCGCGCTACGGCAGTCAATCTCCATCTAAAACCGTGGCATGGAATCATATTAATGGTTCAACCATTACCGTTGCCGTGGCTGCCAATATTAACGGCATTGAAGATTTAGGTGGCAGCACTTTTGCCATTCCATTTTGGTATTCGGTACATAATATTGTTTTACAGCAATTGCTTAAAGACAAGGGCTTAGAGGCCATACAAGACGGTAAACCCAATAAAAAACAAGTAAAGCTCGTGGTGATGGCACCTTCTGATATGTTGCCAGGCCTAGCCACCGGCCGCATTGCCGGCTATACCGTAGCCGAACCGTTTAATGCTGCAGCTGAGCTATTAGGTGTGGGTAAAATATTACGTTTTACGGGCGATGTGTGGAAGGATCACGCCTGCTGCGTGGTACAAATGCATGAACATGATTTAAATACTCGCCCTGAGTGGAGTCAAAAAGTGGTTAATGGCATCGTGCAAGCGCAAGCGTGGATGCTAGATAATCGCGAAGAAAGCTCTAAGATTTTAGCCAAAGACAATAAAGCACGTTATACACCGCATACCTATGACACCCTCGCTAAAGTAATGCTGCCCAATGACGCTGACCAACAGGCTTATATTAAATCCGGCGCAATACAACATGCAGATTGGGATAGTTGCCGTATAGGCTTTCAGCCTTACCCCTACCCAAGTTATACCGAAGCTTTGGTTTCTTTCTTAAAGGACACCGTGGTAAGAGGCGATAAAAGCTTTTTAGCCGATTTAGATCCAGCTTTTGCCGCAAGCGATTTAGTGGATGATCGCTTCGTTAAAAAAGCCATTGCTGCTGTGGGCGGCATGAAAGTATTTGGCGAAGATGAAAGCTATAGCCGAAAAGAGATTGTTCAAACGTGAGCAATATCAATACCGCCAGCGCCACTAATAACAGCTCCGTAACAAGCCGCTTTGATCAACTGCCGCAAATCGGCATTAATATTGCGCTGAAAACGCTGGGCTTACTGCTGCTACTTTTACTCTGGTCGATTGGCGTTTATTTTCTAAAGCAAAGCTTACCCATGGCCGCGATGCTGGCACCTCAAGATGCTTTTTCTAGCCTTTACCAACTTCTTAGCCAAGGTAGTGTAAGCGGCGATATTATTGCCAGCTTGCGTCGTGTGGCCATCAGTTTATTTTTAGCCTTAGCCATAGGTATTCCTATTGGCTTGGCTGTTGGTTCATCAAAATTTCTGGACACCACCACTAGTGGGGCCTTCCAATTTTTACGCATGATTTCGCCGCTATCTTGGATGCCTGTTGCAGTGATGGTTTTTGGTATTGGCGATGCGCCGATCTATTTCTTACTGACCATGACAGCCGTTTGGCCGATCATACTCAATACCTCAGCAGGTGTGCGCGCACTAGACCCACGCTGGTTAAGTTTAGCTAAAAGTATGAGCGCAACACCTCTAGAAGTTTTATTTAAAGTGATACTGCCCGGCATTATGGGCAATATTTTGACTGGCGTACGTTTAGCCATTGGTATTATTTGGGTGTTATTAGTGCCTTGCGAGATGCTCGGCGTCACATCCGGCTTGGGATATTTTATTTTAGATACCCGCGACCGCCTAGCGTATTCCGAATTAATGGCGGTTATCGTTTTAATTGGTGTATTAGGTTATTTTATCGATAGTTTGGCACGTAAAATACAACAGTATTGGTCGGCACAGCCGGATTGATTTTTAAACATAAAAAAAGCGCATAAGCCGAAACTTATGCGCTTTGTTAGTAAGCAAACGAATTTATACGCTAAGTACTTTATCACCACGCGACAAACCACAAACGCCTGTACGCACCACTTCTAAAATACTCACATCGCCAACCGCTTGTAAAAATGCATCTAGCTTATCGCTAGTACCGGCTAATTGAATCGTATAAATAGATGGGCTTACATCGACAATCTGGCCACGAAAAATATCCGTACAGCGCTTAATTTCTGCGCGCTGCGCACCGCTGGCTTTGACTTTAACCATCATCAACTCGCGCTCTACATGCTCGCCATCGGTTAAATCAACTAGCTTGACTACCTCAATCAGCTTATTAAGATGCTTGGTGATCTGCTCAATCTCTCGTGCACTACCTATGGTGGTCAAAGTTAGCCGCGACAAGGACTTATCCTCCGTCGGGGCAACTGTTAGCGATTCGATATTGTAGCCACGTTGCGAAAACAAACCAATAACACGGGATAAAGCACCGGGTTCATTTTCCATTAAAACGGAAATAATATGACGCATTATGTTCTCTCCGTCTTGCTAAGCCACATATCCTGCATAGAGCCATTCGGGGCAATCTGCATAGGATATACATGCTCATGTCGATCAACATAGATATCTAAAAACACTAAGCGGTCTTTCATCGCTAAGGCTTCACGCATTGCCGGCTCTAAGTCGGCACTTTTTTCGATCTTCATGCCGACATGGCCGTAAGCTTCTGCAAGCTTAATGAAGTCTGGCAAGGAGTCTTTGTAAACGCTTTGCGCATAACGACTTTCGTACTGCATATCTTGCCACTGCTTAACCATACCTAAATAGCCGTTATTCAAGTTGAATATCTTGATGGGTAATTGGTACTGGGTGCAGGTAGACAACTCTTGGATATTCATCTGAATGCTGCCTTCACCGGTAATGGTGCAAACATCAGCATCCGGATAGGCTAACTTCACACCCATCGCTGCTGGCAAACCAAAGCCCATGGTACCTAGACCGCCGGAGTTGATCCATTGTCTCGGGTGATTAAAACGGTAATATTGGGCAGCAAACATTTGATGTTGACCAACATCCGAGCACAAATAGGCATCACCGTGAGTAATTTTACACAAGGTATCAATAACCTGCTGCGGCTTAATCTTGCCAGAACTTAAATCATAGCGTGGCGTGTGCCAGATGCCATGATCTTCGCGCCACTGATCGATTTGCTGCCACCAAGTAGCTATCGCTTGCGCATCTTGTTGCAGCTCTTTTTTCTGCGCTGCTTCGTCAAGTTGCAAGAGCATATCTTCCAGAACAGCTTTCACAGGGCCTACGATGGGCACATCAGCAGCAATTATCTTCGAAATGCTGGCAGGATCAATATCGACATGGATGATTTTCGCATAAGGGCAAAATTTAGATGGCGTATTCGTTACCCTATCATCAAAACGCGCACCCAAGGCTAAAATCACATCGGCATTATGCATGGCCATATTGGCTTCATAATGGCCATGCATACCTAACATGCCAACATACTGCTTATCGTGGCCGGGAAAACAACCCAAGCCCATTAAGGTATTGGTTACTGGTGCATTTAAGCGGTGCGCTAATTCTGTTAACTGCTTGGATGCTTCACCTAATATAACGCCGCCACCGGCATAAATAATCGGGCGTTTAGCTTCTAATACGAGCTGAATGGCTTTTTTGATTTGCCCCGCATGGCCACGCGTTGCAGGCGAATAAGAGCGCAGTTTTACTTCTTCCGAATAATCATAAGCAAACTTTTGGCCAGGCTGGGTAATATCTTTAGGTAGATCAATAACCACAGGGCCAGGGCGACCAGTTCTTGCCACATAGAAGGCTTTTTTAATCGTCGCAGGAATATCTTGCGCGCACTTGACTTGAAAGCTGTGCTTAACAATAGGGCGAGAAATACCCAGCATGTCGGTTTCTTGGAAGGCATCTTCGCCGATTAAATGGCTAGCCACCTGACCCGATAAAACAACCATAGGAATGGAATCCATATAGGCAGTTGCAATACCTGTTATAGCGTTTGTCGCACCGGGGCCTGAGGTAACCAAGACCACACCGACTTTGCCCGTAGCACGCGCATAACCATCCGCTGCATGTGTTGCAGCCTGCTCATGACGAACCAAAATGTGTGGTATATCGCTGGTGCGCTCTAATGCATCATAAATATGCAAAACGGCACCGCCTGGATAACCAAAAATAAACTCGACCCCTTCATCTTTAAGGGCTCGTGCGATCATTTCACCGCCCGATAACAACTCCACCGTTGCACCTCTGTTTTTTGTTAAACACCCAACAAGCGCCATGACATTATCTGTTGTATACAGATTACCCTGCTATAGCAGATATGGGGGTTCTACTGTCGTTTTTCAATAGCGTTGTTTGCTTGTAAGCATTACTAATGAAACCAGAATACCGCTACTGAAAAGCTTCAGTTGCAGTATAAGAATATATTACTTAGTCTATCATTGTATGTAGAAATTTTCTGCTGTTACTAACAGAAATAGCGATAAGCGTAAGGCGATTGTTGATACTTATCGTAAGTTTGTCAACCGCTTGTATGGATTGTGGATTTATTTCAATACTTAGCAGACAATAACTAAAATTTGCACCAAGGTAATTAACCCATGAACGTATTCAACAAAGCCGCACTTAGCATAGCAACGGGGCTTGTCCTGCTCGCAGCCCAACCTGCCATTAGTGAAGCTAATGAGATTTATAAGTGGACAGACGATAAAGGCCAGGTGCACTTTAGCCAGCAACCACCAGAAGGTAGATATAGCGAGCAAGTTTTATCAAAAACCCCCCGCTCTTTTGGCCAGAACATTGAACGCGATCCGCGCAATGATGAACCCGCTATTGCCCCTAGTGTTAGCAACGCCACCATCGAAGATAAGCCCGATAGCAGCCAAGCAGCCATAGAAGCAGCACCGCAGGTCATCGAAAAGGATGCCGACTTATGTGCCAAAGCCCAACAGTCCAAGCAACTAATATTAAGTAAACCTATTATTCGTCGTGACGGCAAACTACTGACTATTGAGCAAAGAAACGCAGAGCTACAATACCTCGAAGAAGTGATCAGTATTCACTGCTAAGCTTCCCACTCTTTTTCCCCTTTACCCGCGCACAAAAAAGCCCAGTCAATTGACTGGGCTTTTTGCTTTCCTACCACAGAGTTTATCTACCCATGGTACGCAAGCTTGATGGTGAGTAATAATCTGCACCACGCGGTTCTGCTTGGTAATTTAACGGCGCAGTTTCATTCACTAAACGGGTCGCTAAATAAGCACCTGATTGTAAGTCATGAAATATTTGCGCACGTGCAACAAAGCCTTCAATGGAATAGTCATATAGCGTATTCAAGATACCTACACGCCATAGCTCACCACGGCCATCATAGCTTTCAGTCAAGCTGATATGCATACTGTCTTCATCGATATAGAAGCGACGCTTAGCATAAACGTGACGCGCACCTTGCTTCAAGTTCGCTTCAACTACCCATACACGATGTAATTCATAACGCATAAAGTCTGGGTTAGCATGACCTTTTAACAACAACTTTGTATAAGGGGCTTTAGGGTCATCAAACTTATAGCTGTGGTAAGGAATATAAACTTCTTTCTTACCTAATAGCTTCCAATCATAGCGATCCAATGCACCGTTATAACCTAAAGAGTCATCAACAGTCATCAAACCACCTGGGCCGTCCGGCGTATCATAACCAACCGTTGGTGCGCGACGTACACGACGTGAACCTGGAATATAAACCCAAGCCATACGCTCGTTTTTCGCTTGGTCTAATGCTTCATGAACAACAGTCATCTGACCTTTCTGGCGGTCTGGCAACTCAATAGAAACATGCACATAACCGGCGTTGATGCTGATTTCTTCATCAACTTTACCTACAGCGTTTTCCGTGTAAGCAAATGGGAACTCACTGACAAATGATTGACGACGCAATTGACGGTTACCATTCGGGTAAACAGCCATATCGTCTAAAGTACCTACCATTGTCGGTGTTGGGTGAATAACACGGCCATTCCAGATAGCTTCAGGACCATTCGCTGGGAATGGGAACGGAACACCACCTGTGAAATTTTTCAGACCATCAATACCGTTTTCAAATTCCGTTTTTGTTGCGTTCCAAGCGGTTCTTTCTTCAACCAGCTTGCTATAACGAAAATCACGGTGTGACGGGTAAACAGGAATTGAAAAGCTTTCAGGGTATTTTGTCAGTAACGCTTTTTGCCCTTCACTTAGCTTTTCAGCATATTTATCCATATTGTCGGCTTTAATGACAAATAATGGCTTCTCGCTTGCATAAGGATCTGGATATACATCACCACTACCCGAATACTTTAAGCCCTCAGGTAAACCACGGACCTTACCTGTCCAGGCTGGAATCGTACCGTCTTCATTGCCCTTGACGATAGCGCCGACTGGGGTAAATTCTTCACCGCCAAGCTTAGCCGCCTGTTCCTCAGATACTTTTGCCTGCACAAGTCCACTTAGCATAGAACAGCTAAGTAATGCAGAGGCCACAACCATTTTATAATTCATATAGGTCTCCAGTGATTTCACAAAAAAGCTAAGCGTTCCCGCTCGCCTTAACATCGTTAAAAACGCCCACATAATAACGGCATATCAAGCAAAGTCCAATCGCTATAAGCAAAAAACTGTGCTGTATACCCTCATTAGAAACAAAGATTGCTGGCATCCTGTGTAATATGTAAGCGATCATATGGTTTTACTGGGCGGTCTTTCGTTATACTAAACCTTGTTTTGCCATTAACCTATATTTGGATAGCATGAATTCTCTCTTCTTTGATTCCGCACAACGTACAATCGATATTGAAATCGCTGCTATTACGAATTTAAAACAGCAGATTGACGACAACTTTGATAAAGCATGCGAACTCATGCTTGCCTGTAAGGGCCGCGTCATTGTCACTGGCATGGGCAAGTCTGGACATATTGGCACAAAAATCGCTGCCACCTTTGCTAGCACAGGCACTCCATCCTTCTTTGTTCATCCTGCCGAGGCCAGCCATGGCGATCTTGGCATGATTACACCCGATGATGTCGTTATTGCCTTATCGAACTCGGGCAGCACATCGGAAGTGCTCACCATCGTGCCCCTCATAAAACGGAAAGGTGCAAAATTAATCAGCATTACCGGCAACCCTGACTCGCCACTGGCACAACATTCTGAAGCACATCTCGATGCCAGTGTGACTCGAGAAGCCTGCCCACACGATTTAGCCCCTACCTCTAGCACCACAGTGACCTTGGTTTTAGGTGACGCTTTGGCGGTGGCTTTATTAGAAGCGCGCGGTTTTACTGCTGAGGATTTTGCTTTTTCTCACCCTGGTGGCGCTCTAGGCCGTAAACTATTACTGCGCGTTGCCGACATCATGAGTCAAGGCGATGAAGTGCCTCGCGTACACAGCAGCGTACTGATTAAGGATGCTTTGTTGGAGATGTCAGAAAAAGGATTGGGTATGACCACCATCATCGACGACGATGGTGAGTTAGAAGGCGTCTTTACTGATGGTGATTTGCGCCGCTACTTGGATCGTGCTGACGATATAAAGAACACACCTGTAGCAAGAATTATGACGCGCAACACCAAATCCATCCCACCCGATATTCTTGCAGCAGAAGCATTAAATATCATGGAAAAAAACCGCATTACCTCTTTAGTGGTTACCGACTACAGTAAGCGTCCAATAGGCATTATACACATGCATCATATTTTAAAGGCAGGCGTCGCATGAAACAAAGCCTCTTAGAAAGAGCAGCCAAGATTCGTTTTTTTGTTACCGATGTCGATGGCGTCTTAACCGACGGCAACTTGTACTTCAGCAATGAAGGCGAAGACCTTAAAGCTTTTAATGTTCGTGATGGCTTAGGCATCAAGTGGCTACAGGATGCCGGCATAAGTACGGCGATCATTACCGGCCGCACATCGAATATTGTACTGAATCGCGCTAAAGGATTAGGTATTAGCCACGTCATCCAAGGGCGCGAAGATAAAAAAACAGCATTAATCGAAGTTTGTCAGCAACTAGGCTTTAGCTTGGAGCAAACAGCCTATATTGGCGATGATGTACAAGACCTCAGCGCTATTCGTAGCGCTGGCTTTGGCTGTACGGTTGCCAATGGTGACCCCTTGGTTATCCAGCATGCCGATTGGCGCAGCGACTTTAATGGCGGCGCTGGTGCTGTACGCCAGTTGGCAGAGTTTATTCTGCAATCACAAAACAAACTACAGCCACTGCATCAACAGTATTTGTCATGAATCGCAATGTGCTAGCCATCTTATTCCTTGGTTTAGCTGCTGTTATTGCTTGGCATATGGACTGGCATCGCACACTTAAACTGACGAGTGTAATAGGGCTGGATAATCGCGCGGACAACACTCTCACTGAAAAAACAGCCCTTAGCGTCTATATTAATCAACTTGAGCGCAAACATTTTAATGAGCAGGGCTTACTAAGCAGTCAGGTTTATACCGACCATGCATTTCAATACAGTAATGCCCCAGATACATTACACTTCGAGCAGCCTGTCTTTCACTTTATCAGCAGCAACACGTCATGGCGCGGCGAATCCAAGACAGCTATTGGCGACCTCAACTCTGAGCTTACAACCCTCTATGGCGACGTAAACCTCTCCAGAACTGAAGATGCACTTACTATTAACAGCGAGCAACTTACCGTAGATAACAAAAAGCAAACAGCCTACACTGAAAAGTCTGTTAAAATAAATAATACTAGCAGTCAGACTCAGGCTGTTGGCATGCAACTCAATCTCGATACGGAAACTATACAGCTAAAAAGCCATGTCCATACCTTCTACCAGCCTGATACTGCTCGCTAGCTTATTAATAGCCGCGCACTATAGCTATGCGCTACCTAGTGATCAGCAGCAGCCGATTGAAATTTTCTCCAACAATGCCCAGCATGACAATAAATCTGGCCAATCTTCCTATATGGGCGATGTTATCGTTACTCAAGGTAGCATTAAAGTTGAAGCCGACACCGTAACCATTCAGCGAGAAACAGCTATCGTTGAAGCAACTGGTGCGCCTGCTCGCTTCCAGCAACAATCCGAGATTGACCAGCCGCCGATCAACGCCCACGCCAACACGATTTACTATGCGCGAGACAAGGGTTTAGTCGAGCTCAACGGCAATGCTAGCATCGAACAAGGCGACACGCTGATTACAGGCCAACGCATTGTTTACAATGTTGAACTGCAAACCTTGGATGCAAGTAGCCCAAGCGCCGATAAGAGCCAACCACCGCAGCGCGTACGTGTGGTGATCCCGCCACAAGCTACAACGGAAAACACAACGCCATGAGTACTTTATCGGCAAAAAACCTAGCGAAAAGCTATAAAAAACGTGCTGTCGTAAAGGATGTCTCTTTAGAAATTAGTCGCGGTCAGATTGTCGGCTTGCTTGGGCCTAATGGCGCGGGTAAAACTACCTGCTTTTACATGATCGTCGGCATTATTGCCGCAGACAAAGGCAGCATTAGCATCGACGGCGAAGACATCACCTCTTTACCCGTGCATGGTAGAGCACGAAAAGGTATTGGCTACCTGCCGCAAGAAGCCTCGGTTTTCCGTAAATTATCTGTTGAAGATAATATTATGGCCATGTTGGAAACCACCGTACTCAACCGCGCACAACGAAAAGCACGATTAGATGAGCTGCTCAACGAGTTCAGCTTAAATCATATACGCAAAAGCATGGGTATGGCACTATCGGGCGGCGAACGGCGTCGCGTGGAAATAGCACGCGCCCTGTCTGTCGACCCAGCCTTTATCCTTTTAGATGAACCTTTTGCCGGCGTTGACCCCATCTCCATTGGCGACATCAAAGAAATCATCTTACATCTTCAAAGCAAAAACATTGGTGTACTGATCACCGACCATAACGTACGCGAGACTCTCGATATTTGCGAGCATGCCTATATTGCTGGTGAAGGCCATATTATCGCTGAGGGTGATGCGAATACCGTACTGAGCAACCAAAAAGTACGTGATATCTATTTAGGCGAGCAATTTAGCCTCTAACGCCGTCGTCATTTTAAAGCAAATTTTCTGCCAACTTTATTGAATCCTAGCTTTTTGCTCGCTACACTGCCTATACGCAAGAATAACGCATGGTGCATTAGCGGTGCAGGGATGTAAAACCAACGCTTTATCGTGCAGGAACATTGTTATTAATGAAACCTACTTTACAGTTAAAACAGGGATTACAACTTAGCTTAACACCTCAACTGCAGCAGGCAATCCGCTTACTGCAACTATCTACTGTTGATTTACAGTTAGAAATTCAGCAAGCCTTAGACAGCAACCCCCTACTCGAAGTAGCCGAGGATGACGACACCACGGATTATCCCGACCTTCACGATGAAGACAACACCGATAACGACATGCCCGCCTTCGATAAAAAAGATTCTGACGCTGTAAAAGCCAGCGAAGATGACACATGGTTGGACGATACATCCCCTGAAGACTTCAACATTGACAGACAATGGGACGATACGTATTCAGCAAACACCAGCACACACGATAGCGACTGGCTGATCGACAACCTAAATCACCAAGCAGAAACGCTGCACGACTCACTACACTGGCAACTTGAAATGACGCGACTCGTCGATAGCGATCGCGTTATTGCGCTGACGATTATCGATAGCCTTAATGATGATGGGTTTTTAAGCTTACCCGCCGAACAACTTTATCAAAGCTTAAGCGGTGAGCTGGACATCGATTTTGAAGAGTTTGAGGCCGTGCGGCAGCTGCTGCATAAGCTGGATCCATTTGGCGTAGCCACAGAAAACTTACAAGAGTTTCTTATGCTGCAGCTACAACAGCTCCCCACTACTACTTCTGTACAAGATGCCAGATTGATTATTCGTCGTTATATTAGCTACCTATCCACACGTGACTACGCTCAAATAAAAAGAAAGGCAGGCATTAGCGAGGAGCGCCTAAAAGACGCCATTACCATCATCCAGCATCTATCACCGCAACCGGCTGATCCCGCATTGATCAACGATACCGAATATATCACCCCCGATGTCATGGTTAAAAAACAAGGCGAGCATTGGCTAGTGGAACTGACCGAAGAAAATACCATCAAACTACGCATCAATAGCACCTATGCAGCCTTGGTAAAACGTGCAGATAATAGTAAGGATGGCGTCTATTTACGCAACAATTTGCAAGAAGCACGGTGGTTTATTAACAGTTTACAAAGCCGCAACGATACCCTACTCAGAGTAGCCAGTAAGATTATTGAGCACCAACGCAGTTTTTTAGAGCACGGCGAGCAAGCCATGAAGCCCTTAATTCTGCAAGATATAGCGGAGGATATTGGCATGCATGAATCAACGATTTCACGCGCCACCACACGAAAATATATCCATACACCACGCGGCGTTTTTGAGCTGAAATATTTTTTCTCCAGCCATTTAAGCACCGATGCGGGCGGGGAGTGTTCATCAATAGCAATTCGCGCTATGATAAAAAAACTGATAAATGAAGAGAACAGCATCAAGCCTCTCAGTGACAATAAACTGGCAGGTTTACTAGAGGAGCAGGGTATTCACATAGCAAGACGTACAGTAGCCAAGTACCGTGAAGCCATGGCAATACCGCCTTCTAACGAGCGTAAAACCTTAGCATAATTTGGTAGTTATCTGCCAAAGGCAGTGCGACACTGCACTGTCAATGTATAGCCTTTGCTATACAGAATAATAATGAGGCATAAGCCCATAAAATCGACTTTAAGGAGACATTTATGCAAATAAATATCAGTGGCCGTCACGTCGAAGTGACCCCTGCTTTGCGTGATTACGTAACCAGCAAAATGGAACGTTTAGAACGTCATATTGACAACATCACCACCATGCAAGTGACTCTCTCCATCGAGAAGCAACGGCAGATAGCCGATGCCAATATCCATATCTCTGGCGCAGAGCTGTTTGCTCAATCAGAATCACAAGATATGTACGCCTCTATAGACGCTTTAGTGGATAAACTAGACCGACAAATTTTGAAACACAAAGGCAAGCAAGAAGCACGCCGACAAATTAACGCTTAACTGAATACAGGCCACCTTCGGGTGGCCTGATACCATTTACATTGTTTGAATATTTTTTCACCCACCCAAGGCTGTTTTTCATTGGCAAACACCAGTAGAATGCCGCTACTCCCTCAAGCACAGTGACTGATCATGATTATTGAGAAAATTCTTGCTCAGAATCTAGTATTTTGCAATACGCCAGGTACCAGCAAGAAGAAAGCCCTAGAAAACATTGCTGATGCACTGCATAGCGCTTTACCTGAATTAGACAACACCGAGTTATTTGAAAAATTAATTGCCCGAGAGAAGCTCGGCAGCACAGCTATCGGCAAAGGTATTGCCATACCGCATTGCCGATCTAAAAAAATAGAGCGCACAGTCGGTTGTTTAGTTAAACTGCAAGAAGCCATCAATTTTGATGCACCCGACGATTTGCCTGTTGATATATTGTTTGTCATGATAGTGCCAGAACTGGCTACGGATGAACATTTACAAACCTTGGCCCAACTGGCTCAATTATTTGAGCAGAGCGAGTTTCGCAATGCCTTACGCAAAGCGAAAACCAATGAAGCCCTATACAATGCGGCTATACAGTTTGCTCAAGCCGCTTAAGCACTGAAGAGAGGCTGATAGCAATGAAACTGATCATCATCAGTGGCCGATCTGGCTCTGGAAAAAGTACGGCATTAAATGTTTTAGAAGATGCTGGCTTTTATTCCATCGACAATCTACCTGTTGGTCTTTTACCTGCCCTAGTCGAGCAATCACGCGAAAAAAAATGTGAGAATGACTTACTTGCCGTCTGTATAGATGCGCGCAATCATACCGACGATATTGCAAACTTCACACGCATTATCCACTCATTGCCAGATGATATTGAAAAGCAAATCATTTACCTGGATGCGCAAAGCCCCGTACTGATTAAGCGCTTTAGTGAAACACGCCGTAAACACCCTTTAAGCAATGCGAAGATCTCGCTAAAACAAGCCATACAAAAAGAGCGTGGTTTACTGGATCCTATTGCCGCTATTGCCGACCTGCATATTGATACCAGCAATATGAATGTGCACAATTTACGCAGCACCATGAAAAAGCGCGTGAGTGCCACTGTCGATGGTGGCATGTCGATCTTATTTACCTCTTTTGGTTTTAAGGCTGGCATTCCTATCGATGCCGATATTGTTTACGATGTACGCTGCTTACCTAACCCATACTGGGAGCCAAATTTGCGCCACCTATCAGGGCAAGATGACGCAGTAAAAGATTTCTTTTCTAAACAAGAAGACGTGAATAAAATGTTTGAGGATATCCAGCAGTATTTAACTTACTGGCTACCCAAATTTAGCGAAGGCAACCGCAGCTATTTAACTATCTCCATCGGCTGCACAGGTGGTATGCATCGCTCAGTGTATCTCTCTGAAAAACTAAAGCAGTACTTTAGCCAGCACTACGACAATGTGCTTATCCATCATCGCGATCTACCTTGTTAGAAGCTAAATACTTATGCCCTCCATTACACTTGATATCATCAACCAACTTGGCCTACATGCGAGAGCTGCAGCGAAGCTAACACAAACCGCCGAAAAGTTTTCATCAACCATATCGGTGAGCAAAGACGACATACAAATTAATGCGAAAAGCATCATGCAGGTAATGATGTTAGCCGCAGGCAAAGGCAGTGAAATAACTATTCACGCCGAAGGTGATGATGCAGAAGAAGCACTCGCCGCACTTGCAGAACTTATTAACAACTACTTTGACGAGGGTGAATGAGCTCGCCTTATCGAGTTCTCACAAGCTGCCAACCATGAAGCATGATGATTTTCAAGACGACGAAGACTATATCAGCAAATCGCAGCTAAAGCGTGATGCGGAAGCGTTGCAAGACTTAGGTGTAGAGCTGCTTGCCTTACCTGAAAGCGAACAACAAAAGTTGGATCTGCCTGAAGCGCTAGTCAAAGCCATTAGCGACACTAAGCGTATAAAAAGCCTGAATGCTTTACGCCGTCAAGAGCAGTTAATTGGCAGACTAATGCGTCGCATGGATGATGTAGAGCCCATACGCCAAGTGATTGCCCAACAAAAAGCTGGCAGTAGAAAAATAGCCCGCGAACACCAACGCATAGAGCAATATCGCGACCGTTTAATTAGCGGTGACAACGCCCTACTAGAACAACTTCTCGTATTGCCAGGTTGTGATGCACAGCAATTGCGCCAATTGGTGCGTCAGGCACAGCAACAAAACAATCCCTCACAACAGAATAAAGCCTTCAAAAAGCTATTTCCCGTTTTGAAGGCTTTATCCTTTATCGAGACTAACTAAAAGATCGCTTATGCTGCAATAAAGGCATAGCTTGGCGTATGTTTTGCAGTGTTTCTCTATCAACATCTGCGAGCAAAACCGCCTCGCCTTGTTGAGCCTCTGCCAAAATAGTGCCATCGGGATCAATAATCATGCTATGGCCCCAAGTGTGTCGTGTATGACTGTGTTGACCACCTTGGTTAGCGGCAACAACATAGCATTGCGTTTCAATCGCGCGCGCGCGCAATAGTGTTTCCCAGTGCTTTTTACCCGTTACATAAGTAAATGCCGAGGGCAGGGTGATAATATCTGCCCCCTGTTGGCGTAACTGTTGAAAAAGCTCAGGAAAACGCAGGTCGTAACAAATCCCCATACCCACTCTATAGCCATCGACAGCAGCACAGGCAATTTTATCACCCTGCGCATAGCGTGCTGATTCGCAATAGCTTTGCTGCGAGTCATCAATCATGGCATCGAATAAATGGATTTTATTATAGCGAGCAATTTCCTGACCCTGCGGGTTATAGATAAAGCTGCTAGCATAGAACTTACTGCTCCCTGTAGCAGGCACAGCTATTGATCCAGCCTGTAAATACACTTGATACTGGCGCGCAAGCTTTGAAACCTGCAATCGAATTGCGGCCGCATCATAATCTTGCGTATTGACGCCATCCCCAGCAAAGTATGCAAAATTTTCTGGCAAACTAACCAACCGCGCACCTTTCTCTACGGCATCGGCAATCAATCGCTGAGCCGTTTGCAAATTCGCTGCAACATCATCGCTACTTACCATTTGTATCGCTGCGACACAAAGAACCGTGGATGCTGTCATCATTGTTCACCGTCAGTTTATTGAGGCATCGGCCTTAGCTATAATAATGCGTGTGTTTATTGCTCTTCTGCCTCAGATTTTTTGCTATTGTTTTTATTATTAACGTCAAAAAGACTTTTAAATTGTATTTTAGGTTCTTGCATACTGCCACTGATTTTATATACCAAAGTTGATAGTTTATTAACCTGTTTACCCAGTAGCTTACTGATTAAAAACACACCTACTGCGGCCGGCAGGCCAGCAGCTAGTGCAATAATCCAAGGCAAATTGCTCGCTAAAGGCAGGCTGACTGACATATCCAAGTCCAAGCTATCGTTATTAAAATCACCCACACCTGAAATACGAATACTGCTGGAAGCACTTTTTATACTTAATGGGATAACACTGCTAAGCACACCGTTATTCAATAAAAAACCGCCTCTTACCTTATCAAAACTCAAACCATCTTGCGTCATATCCGAAAAGTCTAACTTCAAACGACGCACAAGATTGCTGATATTAAAAATACTGACCACCTTTAAGGCATCGGTAGCCGAGGAGTCGACATCAGCGAAATATCCATCATCCATTCTTAAAGAAACGGGTAATACACTTTCAGTCAATGAAAAGTCCATTGGGCTGCCTTGCCAATGGGCTTGTTGAACATCAAGCGTGAAGCTTTTACTTTCCACATTCTGCGCTAAATCCCAAGATTTTAAAGCTTCATCAATATCCTCTGAATAAAAGCGACAATCAAACTCGGTGTTATGCTCTGCCAAATCCCAGGTTAGCTGACAAGGCCGCGCCGGATCTAGCGCTTTTAGCTGCATAAAGCGCACCGTCGCTTGTATTTCCTTGATGTGGATTTTTTGCTCATGCGGACGCACTAGAAAACGCCATTGGCCATAGTCTTGCTGATCCGATAATAAGCGGTCAATACTGACATTCATCGCCGGTAACTGGCTTAATTTTTCTGCACTGACTAGACCAGGCTCTGCCGTCGCCTGTTGCGTAAATGCAGCAATATTCAGTTGCTCAAGCTCAATAATTAATGGCCTATCGTCTTGCTTGCTAAGCAGAAGCTTGCCATGAAGGTTTTGCTGTTGAATATCTAAGGACCAGCCTAACGTTCTTTCAATCGCGGAAAACCGTGCATTGCTGAGCGGATAACCAAATAAATCAAAATCTCGAATCGTCAACTGGTCAATATGCAACGATAGACCTGTTTTATTATTACTAATATCCGTCTTGCTGCCGCTGACGAACGATCGGTATCGCTCAACTGTCTCTATCCACTGCTGAGTGTTCGCTTCTAGCACTTGGCCCTGCACTTGGATTTCACCAGAGACGTATTGCGGCTGCACCATACCAAACGCCACGACGGCGGCATCGATACCTTTCTCATTCATTAAAAAGCCTAGCTGCAAGCCTTCTTCGACTTTTAGCAGCAATTCTTTTTGCCCTGCCATCAATGGCATGCTAACCACTAAAGGCCAAGCATCATCTTCGGCTTTACTAAAAGGTTTGGGCAAATCCAATGACATACCGAGCAACTGACTATGAATTTCTATGCCATTTTGCTCTGCCCCCCAAAACACTTTGCCGTTGATGGCGGTTTGTCCTTGGATAAACCGCAGCTCTGGCCGCGCAAGCCACGCTTGTAAGCTTTCTGCACGAAGCACCGTATCAAACTGCAAGCTATTTGTTACACCCGCCGTGATATGTGCACTGACAGCTTCACCCCATAAGCTTGCATCCAGCTTTTTGGCTGAAACGCCTTGCTGTAAATCGAATCGTAGATCGCCATTGATTGCTTGCACATGCAGGGCTGGTGTTTGTAGACGTAAATCAACCTGCTTGAGTCTGCTGTCGACAATAACATTGATATCACTCAGCTTATTCAGCGGTGCTAGCACTTGAATATCCGCATCTACCCAGCCACTACCACTCTGCCAGTCCACCAATGCCTCTTTGGTGTAACTTTTTATAGCCTTCTGGCGCAAAAAGCCCAACACCTTGCTGGCCTTTTGCTGTTGCAAAGTGGCTTTAACCGCCAATGTTTTATTCTCTGCCCCGATCAGCAAATCAACACTGCCTTGCTTCACTGCCAAACCCGCACTTGTCGCTGAATCAATGCGTGCAAAGGCTACATCATGATCGAGCAAAAACTCGCCGCGAATGTTTTCTACCGGCATAAAACCATCGGCGTAAGTAATTTTCCCTCTCTCAATATCCAACCATAGCTCAACCACTTTGATTTCGTCGCTTGGCACATCTTGACCTATGGGGCCATGAAAAATAAAACTACCCTGCTTTACCCAGCCGTCCAATATGGACTCATCCAGCCAAGCGTAGAGACCGGGATCAATCAAAGTCGGTATCAGATGCTGCCGGTAAGCAATGTCGCCATCTTGTAAATCCACCACAATACTTAAATAACCGGCCTGCTCTTCTTTTAAATGCTCTAACGGCAGCTCTAATTGAAACTCGCCCACGGCTTGTCCATACGGCCCTTCGAGATACAGAAGACCGTTACTGCCAACACGGATTTTATCGTCGACGCGCCAAAAAATCGTACCCGCCGCATGGTCAAAATCCATTCGATTATCGTATAAGACAGGGAAAGTCATGCTGAAACTTTGGCTATCCAACGCTACAAAACCTGATAGCTTATTGGCTTCCACGTAGCCTGTCACACTCTGTAAGGCGGGTGCGCCTTTCCATGCGCCTACTGAAACAGATGCTAACTCAGCCCGAAAAAGGATGTCCGTCTGCTTGAACTGTATTTGCACATGATTCAAAAAGCCTTGAGGCTGCAAATCATCGCGTAACTCTTCTAGCTTAGGCGGCAAATTTAGTAGCTTTAAATAGCGAGTAATTGCAGATAAGTCTAATTGCTCTATTTGCAGGCTGCTTTCTTCACCAAAGCGTAGTTTGATTTTCTCAAATGCTATTTGCTGCTGATTCAGCTTGACGGCTAAAGCTGGGATCGCCAAGACGGTATCACCTTGCTCATGCTCAATGTAAAAGCTGCCGTTGGCTTTTTCAGCCCGCCATTGCTCGCCCTGATGCTGAATATCCAGCTGGTCAATCACAAACTCACCGCTACCACTCAGTTGCTGATTACGCCACTGCAGCCACACTTCGTCACTTATACGGCTTTCCTTGGATAGTTCCACCCCATCAATCAGAGGCAAAACACTATGCAGTGGAAAGCCTATGGTTCGCCAATAAATATCGGCGCTAAAGTCAGCATCGCGATAATAATTTTGAGTTTGCACCACCAGCTTGCTGCGTAATTCTTGCTGCTCGTATAGATCTAACTCTAAAATTTTCTCGTTCAGCCAGGTCTGCATAGAAACGGTGAGTGAAGGAAACTCTAAAGTCTCTTTTTCATAGGGCGTCATACTAAGGCGTATGCCGCTTAAGGATACCGTATTAACTAGCCAAAACTGGCGAATAAGCCTATCTAACGAGATAGAAGCCCTTGCTTGGCTTTGCTGGGAGGATACTGTCCATTCGCCTTGGGCATTTTGAGCGAGCACAATGTCTAAGTTGTCTGCTTCTAGGGTATCGATATACAACTGGCGATAAAATAAGGTTTTTGCAATATTCACCTGCACACGCAAATAATCCAAGCTGATTTTCTGACCGCTAATGGCTTGCTCTATAGCAACGCCCTGTAAACGGATATCAGGCTTAAAAAACTGCCATTGCGCGCTGATTTCTTCGGCTTGAATACGATAACTACTTTGCTTAGAAATCAGTTCTAATAGCGGCTCACGGTAATGGTTCGCTTGCGGTAGATAATAGCGAAGTAGACTGGTCATTATCGCCAGAAAAATAACGGACAGCGCAAAACCCCACAAAATAATACGCGAGACAGTATCCGTTAATTTCAATAAAAATTGCATATTTTGATCTTACAATAAAACAATACTGAATTGTTTTTGCTGGTATTGGCTTTCCACCTGAAAACGCAGTGTTTTGCCAATAAACTGTTCCAAATCGGCAACCTTGGCGGATTCTTCATCTAATAAATAATCCACTACAGGCTGGGATGCAAGTATAAGATAGTTATCATGATCGTAAGTTCGCGCTTCACGCAAGATTGCGCGAAATATCTCATGGCATACGGTTTCTACTGACTTCACCCTACCGCTACCTTGACAGGATGGACACACTTCACAAAGCATTTGCGCCAAACTTTCTCGCGTTTTTTTACGCACGATCTGCACTAAGCCCAGTTCGGTAACACCACTAATAGACACTCTGGTATAGTCTTTTTCTAGGGCTTTCTCTAAGGTGCGTAGCAATTGCTGCTGATGTCCTTCATCGTGCATATTGATAAAATCAACAATGATTATGCCGCCGATATTCCTTAGCCGCAGCTGCCTTGCTAATACGTTTGCCGCTTCTAAGTTTGTTTTAAAGATGGTCTCTTCTAAATTGCTATGCCCCACAAAAGCACCCGTATTCACATCAACGGTAGACATCGCTTCGGCTTGATCAATAACCAAATAACCGCCAGAAGGCAAGCTAACAGTGCTTTCTAAGGCGGCGTTGATTTCATCGTCTACACGGTAGACATCAAACAACGGCCTATCACCGCGATAACGCTCGAGCAAATCCTTATGGCCGGGCAAAAACGCTTGGCAAAACTGCTGCATTTTTTGTAGATTCTCATAGGAATCTACACGTATTTTATCCGTTTCAGGGCTTACTCTATCACGCAAAACACGCAAACTAAGCGGCAAGCTTTGGTAAATACAGTTAATGGTTTTTTTCTGCTGCATGCCATCTTGCAGGCTATCCCACAAACGTTTTAGGTAGGTGATATCTTGATGCAAATCTTCGGCTGTAACGTTTTCAGCCGCGGTGCGTATAACAAAATTTCCTGTTAAGTGAGGAAAGTGCGCCTCCACTGACTGCTCGACTAGCGATTTTAAACGTGATCGCTCCTGCTCGTTCTCTAGCCGTTGGGAAATACCCACGCCATCTAAATGCGGCATATAAACCAAATAGCGTGAAGGCAAGGATAAAAATGTACTGAGTCGCGCGCCTTTATTGCCTATAGGGTCTTTAAGTATTTGGACAATAATCGATTGCCCTTCACGTACCAGTGAGCGTATATCTTTGCTTGGGCTTTCTTGGCAAAGCTCACTGGCGCGAATAAAACCGGCTTTTTCCAAGCCAATATCAACAAAAGCCGCCTGCATGCCGGGCAATACCCGTATCACCTTACCGCAGTATATATTACCCACTAGTGCGCGATGCGCACTGCGCTCTAGGCTTAACTCTTGTACTACACCATTTTCAACAACGGCTACCCGGGTTTCTTGTGGCGTAATATTGACTAAAATTTCATTGCTCATGGCTTTCCATTAAACCCGCTTGGCTGAGTAGCTGTGCGGTTTCATATAAGGGAAGCCCCATAATAGCAGAATAGCTGCCGCGAATTTCTGCTATCCACTGCGCGGCTAAACCTTGTATCGCGTAAGCACCGGCTTTGTCCTGTGGCTCTCCTGAAAGCCAGTAGCTTTGCATTTGCTCTGCCGTTAGCCGCACAAAATACACATCACTTGTATTCAATGCTACATAGTAATGGCCATCGGCATACAAACATACCGCTGTCATTACTTGGTGCCAGCGATTCCCTAAGCGCCGCCATATATGGCAAGCCTCTTGGTAATTCTCTGGTTTGCCGATAATTTGCCCATCAATACTAATACAGGTATCGGCCGCTAGCACAGTCGCCATTGGGTGCAGCTTCGCAATCTCCTCGGCCTTTTCTGCGGCCAAACGTTGTACATAGTCGGTATCCTGCTCGCCAGGCTTTATCGACTCATCGATGTCGGCTGCTACACAAGTAAGCACATCAATACCTAATTGCTCAAGCAGCTGTTTACGCCTTGGTGAGGCTGAGGCTAATAAAAGAGAGGTGCGCATCAAGTAAACTGATTAACAATATTAAAATGCCGCCGCAAGCTACGTAACGATAACATCAGCCATGGCCATATCAGCATACTCGATAGCGTGGGCAAAAAAATAAAAGCCATTGACGTGGATAATGGCACTTGGCCAGCTTGCAAAGCTAATCTAAGGCACTGCAGCAGCAATAAAAAAGGGACTAAGGTTAATGCTTGCCACCACAGACTTTGCATGCGCACCTGCCGATAAGCGACTAAAAAGCTGGCAACCAATACGGCATATAAAACAATATGCGTACCTATAAAGGCCCCTGTGAATATATCCTGCAAAAAACCGACAAAAGCACCCACGGCAATACCGTAACGATGCGGCACAGAAAGCACCCAGTACAGATAAACAAGCAAAGGTAGTTCAGGTCTTGCCAGCATTGCCCAACCTGGCAAAGGTAACATGTATAAGCTAAAGGCAAACAGCAGGCTTAAACTAACGACAATATCACTCTTCATGATCAGCGGACTGGCTAAAAAGTAGTAATACATGGCGCGCACGTGATAATTGCGCAAAGGGCTCGGCTAAAACCTCTGAAAATGGTTGGCCTGGATCGTGCTTAATATCCACTACCCGTGCAACAGGGTAGTTCGAAGGAAATACCCCGCCTAGGCCTGAGGTACTTAACACATCACCAATCATTAAATCTGTGGTGGCGGTAACAAACGGTAATTGCAGTCGCGTGTAGTCGCCAGCCCCTTCAACAATCAAACGCACGCCGTTGCGATCAATTTGTACGGGCACACCATGACGTGCATCCGTTATTAACAGCACTTTACTTGTACGCTCACTCACCTCAACTACTTGTCCGAATAGACCATCGGCATCGACAACGGCTTGGCCTATATAAGCACCATGCTTGCTACCTTTACTTAAAATAACGAAATGGCTAAATGGATCCGGTGATACGGAGATAATTTCTGCGATAACAAAATTTTGCTCTAAGGTGCGCGTAGAGTTTAGCAGCTCACGTAAACGAATATTTTCTATGGTTAAAGCCGATAGTTTTTGCACTTTCGCCTGCAGAATCAGATTTTCTGTCTGTAGACGCGCATTGTCGAAACGCAACTGATCACGGCTAACAAAATAGCCTTGCGTCCACTGCCATGTTTGGCGCGGTGCATCAACCATAACATAGATAGGGCGAGAAACACCCAAAAGCCAAGAACGCACAGGCGTAAGCCAAGTGGTATAATAATCCGCCAGCAGCAAAGCCACTGTTAAAAGACACACAGCGACAAGTTTGCCTAGTACAGGGTTTTGCTGGCGAAATATCGGTTTGATATGAACCTGCCTTACTTATTCAGTTGATAGCAAATCCAAGCGATGCATATCCATCATCTCTAACGCCATACCACCACCGCGAGCTACACAGGTAAGCGGGTCTTCAGCGATATAGACAGGTAGAAAAGTTTCTGAGGCAATCAATTTATCAATATTGCGCAGTAATGCACCACCACCGGTGAGCATAATGCCTTTTTCTGAGATATCCGCAGCTAACTCAGGTGGCGTTTGCTCCAAGGCACTTTTAATGGCAGCAACAATACCGCCTAAGGACTCTTGCAAAGCCTCCAGCACTTCATTAGTTGTCAGTTTAAAGCTACGTGGGATACCTTCTGCCAAGTTGCGACCGCGCACATCAATTTCGTAGTTTTCTTCGCTTTTAAAGGCACTACCAATTTCTTCTTTGACACGCTCAGCTGTCGCCTCACCGATTAAACAGCCATATTTTTTACGTACATAGCTAACGATAGCTTCATCAAAACGGTCGCCACCGATACGCACGGATTCAGAGTACACAATACCACTTAATGAAATGATAGCTATTTCAGTCGTGCCACCACCGATATCTACCACCATAGAGCCACTGGCTTCTTCAACCTTCATGCCCGCACCAATGGCTGCCGCCATGGGCTCTTCAATCAAGCGCACATCACGCGCACCGGCACCATAAGCTGATTCCCGAATTGCACGACGCTCAACCTGAGTCGATTTACAAGGCACACAAACCAAAACGCGTGGGCTAGGCCGTATAAAGGTGTTTTCATGCGCACGGGTAATAAAAGCTTGTAGCATTTTTTCAGTAACCTGAAAATCCGCAATAACACCATCTTTCATCGGACGAATAGCTGAAATATTGCCTGGCACACGACCCAACATTCTTTTAGCATCCGTACCGACGGCTTCAATAATTTTTTGGCCGTTATGGATACGAATAGCGACCACCGAAGGCTCGTCTAAAACAATGCCTTTACCACGTGCGTAGATAAGCGTATTTGCTGTCCCCAGATCGATAGATAGATCATTAGAGAACATGCCACGAAGTCTTTTTAAAAACATAATCGTAAAAACCTTATCCTGTAGACTTAAAAAGGTAGGAGAATTCTGCCCTAAAGCAAGGCACTGAGCGACATATTAATCTAGAATATGCAAATTTTGTGACTCTAGCAGCCATAATCATTTTGGGCAAGGTGTAAATATGGTAAGTTATACGGCTCAACTCATTGCGCTTTTCCACCCCATTAGGAGTATTTCAGTATGTCTATTCAACGCGACGATATTGTCAAAGTCGCTCACCTTGCTCATATCCAATTATCTGAAGAGAGCGTGCCGGATATTACCAACAGCATCAACGATATCTTGCAGTTAATCGACGCCATACAGCAAGTAGACACGAGCAATGTTAGCCCTCTCAGTAATCCGCACGATGCCCGCCAGCAGTTACGCGAAGATAAAGTAACCAGCGGCAATCAACGTGACGCTCTGCTCGCGAATGCGCCACTGACAGAAAACGGTTTGTTTCTTGTACCTGTAGTTATTGAATAATAGAGATCTCTTATGCACCAAAAAACCATCAGCCAATTACGCCAAGGCTTAGCAAACAAAGAATTTTCTAGCGTCGAGCTAACACAACATTATTTACAGCGTATTAAACAGCACGACTCGCAGCTCAATAGCTTTATCACCGTTAGCGATGATATTGCTTTAGAACAAGCCAAAAATGCCGACGCGCAGCTCGCTACAGGCAAAGCCAATCCACTGTGCGGCATCCCTATTGCGCATAAAGATAACTTTTGCACACACAGTGTATTAACTAGCGCCGCATCACGCATGCTGAGCAACTTTATTTCACCTTATGATGCGCATATTGTCGAGCAACTAAAGGACGCTGGTACCGTGATGCTGGGCAAAACAAATATGGACGAGTTCGCCATGGGCTCCTCCTGCGAAACCAGTTTTTATGGTCCGGTAAAAAATCCTTGGGACACAAGCCGCGTACCAGGTGGCTCCTCGGGTGGCTCTGCCGCGGCTGTTGCTGCGTTTTTAGCGCCTGCGGCGACCGCATCAGATACCGGTGGCTCTATCCGTCAGCCTGCGTCTTTTTGTGGCTTAACCGGCTTTAAACCTAGCTATGGCAGAGTATCACGCTACGGCATGATTGCTTTTGCATCTAGCTTGGATCAAGCGGGCACATTAACGCACACCGCTGAAGATGCCGCCTTAATGATGGACGTTATGGCCGGTCACGATAAGCGCGATTCGACCTCCATGGGCAGCCTAAGTAATGATTTTACGGCTGGCTTACAGCAATCCCTAGCAGGTTTACGCATTGGCCTACCTAAAGAGTTTTTCTCTAGCGATTTAAATCCAGCGATTGCAGAGCGCGTGCAAGAAGCCGTAAAAGCCTTAGAAAAAGCCGGCGCCACTTGCCACGCGATTAGTCTGCCGAACAATCACTTATCCATCCCCGCTTATTATGTGATCGGCCCTGCTGAGGCCTCAACCAACCTTTCTCGATTTGATGGCGTACGCTATGGCTATCGTTGCGATAAGCCTGAAGACTTGCACGATTTATATACGCGCAGCCGTGGTGAAGGTTTTGGTGAGGAAGTTAAACGTCGCATCCTAATCGGCACCTATGCTTTATCCGCAGGCTATTACGATGCTTACTATATGCAAGCGTTAAAAATACGTCGCCTCATCAAACAAGATTTTGAGCAGGCTTTTAAAGAAGTTGATGTCATCATAGGCCCCACGGCCACTAGCACTGCATTCAGTCTAGGTGAAAAAAATGACGACCCGGTACAAATGTATCTAGGCGATATTTACACCATAGGCGCCAACCTTGCAGGCTTACCGGCTATCTCTATTCCCTGCGGCTTTAGCGACAAATTACCAATAGGCCTGCAATTGATAGGTCCTGCTTTTTCCGATGCGCGCATTCTCAATATTGCCCATCAATACCAGCAATTAACCGATTGGCATACGCAATATGCTGATTTTGCTGTAACCGGAGTATAACCATGCAATGGGAAACTGTTATCGGCCTTGAAGTACACGTACAACTGGCCACGCAATCAAAAATATTTTCCGGCTCTTCTACGGCATTTGGTGCCGAGCCGAACACCCAAGCCGATGCCGTCGATATGGCTCTGCCAGGCACTCTGCCTGTGGTAAACCAGCAAGCGGTCATTAACGCCATTAAGTTCGGCTTAGCTGTTGAAGCTGAGATTCACCCCGCGCCATTTTTTGAGCGCAAAAACTATTTTTATCCCGATTCGCCCAAGGGCTACCAAACCAGCCAAATGGAAGCGCCTATCGTGGTCGGCGGCAAACTCGATGTGCAACTGGCCGATGGCAGCGAAAAAACCATTCGTATTCACCATGCACATCTAGAAGAAGATGCGGGTAAGTCTTTACATGAAGACTTCCAAGGCTATACCGGTATTGATCTGAATCGTGCTGGAACACCCTTAATCGAGATTGTTTCAGAACCAGATATGCGCAGCGCTGAAGAGGCCGTGGCCTTCGCAAGAAAACTGCACGGCATTGTGACCACCATTGGCATTTCCGATGGCGATATGTCGCAAGGCTCCATGCGTTTTGATGTGAACATTTCTATACGCCCAAAAGGTGAAGAAAAGCTGGGCACGCGCACTGAAACAAAAAACCTCAACTCCTTCCGCTTTATGGAAGATGCCATTGCATTGGAAGTTGAGCGACAAATTGATGTACTAGAAAGTGGCGGCGAAATCCTTCAAGAAACGCGCCTCTACAATGGTGATACCGGTGTTGCGCGCGCTATGCGCAGCAAGGAAGAAGCTAACGACTATCGTTACTTCCCCTGCCCAGATTTATTGCCTATTGATATTTCGCCAGCACTGGTAGAAAGCATTCGCGCTAGCCTGCCTGAATTGCCAGAGCAACGTAAAGCCCGTTTTATTGAGGAATATCGATTATCGGCTTACGATGCTGACCAACTCACTGGCGACACTGCGGTGGCTGATTATTTTGAGCAAGTGGCTAAACGCTGTGGCGATGCCAAATTAGCGGCTAACTGGGTAATTGTAGAGCTTGCAGCCCTACTACACCGTTTGGAGCTAAATATCCAAACATCACCAGTAAGCGCCGAGCAATTAGCTTTACTAATTACACGCATTAAGGACAATACCATTTCAGGTAAAATGGCCAAGCAAGTGTTTGAGGCCTTAGCCGACGGTCAGGGTCGGGATGTCGATGGCATCATCAAAGACCAAGGCTTAAGCCAAGTCAGCGATGAATCCGCTTTAATTGCCATGATACAAGAAGTATTAGATGCTAACCCGACGCAGCTTGAACAATACCGCGCTGCCGAAGAAGATAAACGCAAAAAGATGACAGGCTTTTTTGTCGGTCAAGTGATGCGCGTATCCAAAGGCCAAGCCAACCCTGCACTGGTTAATAAGTTACTTATGCAACAACTTAACGGCACCTAAAAAACATAGTGCTTGATAAAGAGTTAGGCTACTTTTAGCCTAACTCTTATTAGCTATAATAATAAAAAAGGAATGCTATGCTGATCGATCAACTAATTGCAGAGCCTTTAAAGCACGATTTCAACACCTTCTACAAGGCGCGAATTTTAGCTTCCTTACTGCTAACTTACTCTCTGATCTTTGTTATTGCTATTTTTTGGATGCTACTGGCACCCAGCGTGTCCGAACAAGGCCTTTTCTATGGCAGCATCATTTGCGGCACAGCGCTGCTCAGCTTTTTGGCCTGCTTAGCGTTAATATCCCTTAAGTCAGCGCTTACCCTCGCCACCCATATTACCATTGCCGCCACTAGCCTAAGCGTACTTTGCGGCTCGCTTATTTCTGGTGGACCCATTGCTGCCCCCGCTATGGTGATGGTGCTGCTGCCAATTATGATGGCTTTTATTCTCTTAAATAAAACCATGGGGCTGCTGTGGACCTTTATTATCATGACCGTACACATTATCGCTGTACTCATGCATATAGCGGGCTTTCGTTACCCGCAACTACTGCCCAGTGATATGCTTGCCCTGCAGCACTTAGCTCACTGGTTAATGGCCTATGCGGCGATTGTCGCGTTAATGTTTATTTTTGATACTATCAACCGACAGCTACGCAGCGAGCTGGATGAAGAAAGGCAGCGTTATGCCTATCTAGCCTCGCATGACCCTTTAACCCACTTAGCGAATCGCTTGTACTTTGAACAAAGCCTGAATAAAGCCATCAGTCGCAGCAAACGTAATCAGCAACTTTTCGCCTTACTGATAATTGATTTAGATAATTTTAAACCCATTAATGACACCTTAGGCCATGATGCCGGTGACATTGCCCTTTGTGAGATTAGCCAGCGCCTTCGCGATACTGTACGAGACATCGATACAGTAGCAAGGCTGGGTGGCGATGAATTCGGGATTCTTTTAGAAGATATCAAAGACAGTAGTGTCATTTATCCTATCGTAGAGAAAATACGGCTACTGTTGCAGCAACCGATACAGCAGTTAACCGGGCAACCTTGTGTGGGCGGCAGCATTGGCGTTGCTATTTCCCCCACCCATACAAACAATAAAGATGATCTACTGAAACTAGCTGACACTGCCATGTACTGCGCGAAGCGCAGCCGCAACAACTGGTGTTTTGTTGACTAGCATGGCAATGGTTGACGCTCAGTTTGCCACTCGTATTAAGAGTCGCCTAAATAGGCGCGTAGGCTGCTAATTTTTTGAGTTTTACGGTTAAACTCAAAAACTATCACGCCTGTTTTTTTCTCTTCGCCATCTAGCCAGCGAACGCCAGCCGTCACTGCATCGCCAGCAGCTAAACACTTGCCGGTTAGCTGCAACTGACCGCCCACCTTATCCAACAACTCTGAAGGGCTACACAGCATACCGCCATTAGGCCACTGAATAATATTAGCATCGCTATCGCTGACACCCATAATGCCGGCAAGATCTTTACTATTAAAAGCATCGACAAAACCTTCAACTGCACGCTTGCCTTTACCGCCAATATTGATCGCCGCTTTACTAAAGCCCAGCATGCCAAAAAAGCCTTGAAGCCTCATCATACGCAGCGATAGCGCCGCCATAATAGGCACAGCTGCTAGGCCTTTACCGAAAAGCTGTCCAAGCATAGGCAGTAGCTCCCAATAAGCGGCAAGGCGCTGAATCTTCCACTCACCATCTTCCTGCACTAATTCATACAATAGATGCATGGGCACTTTTACTTCGACTTTATCTGACATACGAATATGAATCAGTAAATCGCGTACCACATGTTGGCCACAGACAATATCCTGCGCAACTTCAAAGCAAATGGTGTTGGGTGCGATAAAAGTATCAAAAAAACGTGATAGCGCACCGTTCCCACGCTGAGCTGTTTTTGCATCATAAATACCACCAATGTGTGCACTAGAGCCTACAGGGTCTTCAACAATGTGGAATTTAGCAAAAATCGATAACCAAGCTTGTTTATCGTGTAGGGTTACAGCTTGCGGTGATTTCTCAACTAAAGCTAACAACTCTGCTGCTTTTGACTCGGCCATCGTTTACTCTCTTTATCTGATTATTCAAAGTCTGCTATTCTTGTTCATTTACTTATGCTTTTCAATCTTCATTTATTTGCCTTTATAAGGCTAAGCGATAAACCTTGATGAATACGGCCCCTCATATATGCCCAAGCTGCCAGCAAGCCAATAACTGCGCTCTCGCAGCTAAGCAATCTGCAGAGCAATGCTGGTGCTTAGAAATCGCTGAGGTAAAAAACCTCGCCAGCACCAGCTACTGTTTATGCAAGCTATGTTTAGAGGCACAGCAAGGCGATGAATAATTCCCTTATTTTATTGCAGGGCTTTCGCTTACTGTTGAAACCAAAAATACGCCACTTTGTTATTTGGCCGCTACTGCTAAACATACTGATTTTTGCCGGCCTCGTGTACGGCGCGTATTATTTAGGTCTCTACGCGCAACAACAAAGCCTAGCGTTTTTACCCAGTTGGCTAAGCTATATAAGCTGGCTAATCTGGCCGGTGATTGTTTTGCTCGTTTTGCTTTGTCTTTTATACGGCTTTAGTGTGTTAGCAAACTTAATTGCTGCCCCCTTTAATGCTTTTTTATCAGAAGCCGTAGAAGAGCATTATGGTTTTATTGAGGCTGGCCAAAGCAGCATACAACAGCTATTGCTCAGCATTCCCGCCAGTATTGGCCGAGAGTTACAAAAGCTACTGTATAGTTTGCCGTGGTGGTTGCTGGCCTTTGTCGTGTCTTTTGTCCCGATCCTGAACATTCTTAGCTTGGTGATTGCCGCATGGCTGATGGCCATCCAATATATGGACTACCCTGCGGACAATCATCGCATACGCTTTAAAACTAGCTTGCAGCTATTGCGCCAAAGACGTCTTTTATTATTGCCGTTTGGCGGTAGTATTTTATTGGCCAGCTTAGTGCCTATTATTAACCTACTGACTATGCCAGCAGCCGTTTGTGCCGCCACCGTATTATGGCATCAGGCAGGATTCCAACAAAAAAGCCTATTAATAGCGCGTTAATGTTCACTCCGTTCTACGCTGGTAAACCACAATCCAACTGGTGACATCGGATTTACCAACAAACAAGCGATAAGGAAAAGGGATCTGCCACTGCCACTGCACCGACCAATCACTGGCTTGGTAATTGGCAGCAAAGTCAGCATGTTCAAATACTGCGGTTTCACCCACCCAATAGCCCGGGTGATACCATATACCGTCGGTGCCAGGCTTTGTGCGCGTATTCAGCACAATAAACGCTGGCTTTAACGATAAAACATAATCCGCATCGTATTTTTGGTGTAGGCCACCCTCACCATGCGCAATATGGGCATCGTTTAAGCCCACCATATCAATCACATCATAATCTAACAAAGCCCAAGGCAAAGCGCCGGCATGATTCACAGCCAATAAAGTGCCTACGGGGTAGCGGGCTTTTAATTGCTCGGCCAATACCAAGGATTGTTGGGTCATTAAACCTTCTTGATAGTGCTCCTCTGGCAATTGCTTAGCACTCATCGCCGCGACTAACTGCTTAGGCGTCACACTCAATAGTAAGAGCAAGCTGCAGCATAGTGCCAAAGCCCAACGTGAGCCTTGGGCGCTATGCTGCCAATAATGCGCTACAGCCACCCAAAGCAAAGCCAACACTGGCAATAATAGTCGAAAGTGGAACATCCAGTCACCGCCGCCGAGAAAGACAATGCCCACCAGCATGCTAATCATGCCTAGCACCACCAATAGCTGCGGCTTTTGTTCATCGCTTTTACGCACAAACCAGAAAACCCAGAGCAGTAATAATGGCAATAACACTGGCAAGCAATACATCAACCCAGAACTTAACTGCTGGCTTAAGGAGCCCGTGGCTTTGGCATAAAAAGTATTGGGTAATAGCTGGCCATAAATGCTCCAGCGCAATGCTAACCAGCACGCTAAAGGCAGCCAGAGCAACAATAAGCGTGTAGGGCTTAAGTAGTGACGACGAAATACAGCGATCGCTAAGGTTAAGGCAAATAAAAGAAACGGTCCTTCAGGGCGCGCAATAGCCAGCAAAGCCGCGGGCAATAGCCAATATTTTCCGCGTACAATGCCGATACAAGCATAGAGCAGCAACGCCATATACAAGGCACTTTCCATGCCACTGCTAGACCAATAGTGTAAACCTTGATTAAGCACCAAAAACAAACAGGCAAAACCTGAGAGCACAATACTCACTTTCAGCATACGTGCTAACTGCCAACAGCCTAATACAGTAAGGGTTGCAAACAACAAACCTAAGCTGCGAGAAGCAATCTCCACGCCTAAGCCAAACTTACCTAGGGCGATAAGTAACAAGTACCAAAGTGGTGATGAGTAGCCCTCAACTGGCGGAATATAATCCGCATAACTCCACCATTTACCGGCTAAGGCTCTATCCACATAGCGAAAGTAAATATAAGAATCGTCGCCAATTTGCCAGAAGAAATAATGGCTTAAAACTGCAAATAACAGCAGGCTCACGAATAAAGGAATATAACGGCTTGCAGGGTATAGCGATAATCTAGGCATTATTTTTCTTATTGTTATTTTTGGCATACCGGACAATGACTGTCTTTATGGATGCGCCACTGTTGTATTTGATTATTATGAACATCAATCGCTTGCAGGCGCGCCTCTAGAGCTTGGCCAAAACCTGTTAACAATTTAATCGCTTCGGCAGCTTGCCAACTTCCTATAATTCCCACCAAAGGTGATAACACGCCGTTCTCTGAACAACTTTCGCCGGTGCTAGCATCCTCACTATAAAGACAAGCATAACAAGGACTACCCTCTTGGCGAAAATCAAATACAGCTAACTGACCTTGCGTGCGAATAGCAGCGCCAGATACTAACGGTATCTTATAATGCCAACATAGGCGATTTAATAAAAATCGAATGGTGAAATTATCACTGCAGTCCAGCACCACATCAGCCTGCCGAATAATGTCAGTATTACTCTCAACCGTCATGCGCTGGTTGATACAAGTGATTTGGATGTCGGGATTAATCGCCTTCAAGCTGAGCTTTAAAGAAGCGGTTTTAGCATCTGCAATATCGGCTGTGCCGTGGGCAATTTGACGCTGCAAGTTGGATAGCTCGACATGGTCGTTATCGCATAAAATAATATGACCCACACCGCTGGCTGCCAAGTATAAAGCCGCAGGGCAACCTAAACCGCCAGCACCTAGAATAAATACCGTACTGGCTAGCAGTTTTTCTTGCGCTGCTATATCAAAGCCATCGAGCAGAATATGACGGCTATAGCGTAGCAGTTGCTCATCTTTCATGGCTTAACTCCATGGCTAAAACGTGGCAAACCGGCATAGTCTTTCTCTGTTTCTATCGCTAAAAAACCATGAGTCTGAAAGATCGCCTGCACGGCCTCTTGTTGCTGGTAGCCGTGTTCCACATAAAATTTTGCTCTAGGCTTTAATACGCGCATAGCTTGTTGGCAAAGCTGTTCAATATCGCTCAACCCCTTGTTTGTCGCGGTTAACGCCGTAATCGGCTCATAAGTTAATGCCGCCAAATGCGCATCATCTTCTGCAATATAGGGTGGGTTACTAACTAGGATATCTAAGCTGTCAGCGGCGATGGTATCTAACCAAGATGCTTGAACAATATTGATAGGCAGCTGTAATCGTTGCGCATTGTGTTGCGCGGCTTTAAGCGCTTCATAGCTGATATCGCTGGCGCTAATCTGCCACTGAGGGCGCTCACTTTTTAATGCTAGCGCTATAGCACCGCTGCCAGTGCCTGCATCCCAAACCACACAATCGCTATGCATTGGGTAATCACGCAGTATTGCATCGACTAATTGTTCCGTTTCAGGCCGAGGAATTAAGGTGCTGGGATTGACACAAAGCGTAAAAGTCCAAAACTCTCGGTAGCCGGTAATATATGCTATCGGCTTACCTTGACAGTAACTGTCCCAAGCTTGTTGGAATTGCGCTTCTTGCTCTGCGCTTATTTGCTGATCCGGCCAAGTGTATAAATAGCTACGGGGCTTATCCAGCACATGGGCTAATAATACTTCAGCATCCAAGCGGGCGGTATCAGCGGCACATTGCTGCACCGCCTCACGCAGACAGATTGCAAGGGTTTTAGCCATTGGATAATGCAGCTAGCTGATCCGCTTGATACTCTTGCAATAAAGGATCGATAATCGATTGTAAATCGCCTTCCATGATATCTTCTAGCTTATACAATGTTAGGTTTATACGGTGATCAGTAACGCGCGCTTGCGGGTAATTATAGGTACGTATGCGTTCTGATCTGTCGCCGCTACCGACCAAACCCTTACGTTCACTAGCTTGCGCTTCTGCAGCACTATCCATAACGTTTTGGTTCAATTTGGCCTGTAATAAAGACATGGCCCGGGCACGGTTTTTATGCTGGGAGCGCTCATCTTGGCACTCGACGACTAAGCCCGTGGGAATATGGGTAATACGAATCGCTGAGTCCGTTTTATTCACGTGCTGGCCACCCGCACCGGAGGCACGGAAAGTATCAACACGAATATCACCTTTATTGACATCAACCACTTCTGTTTCTTCCGGCTCTGGCATAACTGCAACCGTACAAGCTGAGGTATGCACTCGTCCTTGTGATTCAGTCTCAGGCACACGCTGTACGCGATGAGCGCCTGACTCAAACTTTAAATGTCCATAAACATCAGTACCAGCTACACGACTGATAATTTCCTTATAGCCACCATGCTCACCTTCTCGCGCGCTCACAACCTCAACACGCCAGCCTTTCTCTTCCGCATAACGCGAATACATACGAAACAAATCACCTGAGAAAATTGCTGCTTCATCACCACCGGTACCTGCACGAATCTCTAAAAACACGTTATTTTTATCGTGAGGATCTTTAGGGATTAATAAGGTTTGCAATAAAGCTTCTTTTTCGTCTTTGCGCTCTGCTATGGCTTGCAGCTCTTCTTTGCCCATGGCGCGCATTTCTGCGTCATCATCTTCTAGCAGCAATTGCGCTTCTTCTTCATCAGCCAGAATACCGCGATACGCTGCGAAGGCTTGGGCAACATCCTCTAATTCTGCGTACTCTTTGGATAAATTGCGAAAGCGATTTTGATCAGCGATGGTGTCTGCATCACTCAGCAGGACAGCAATCTCTTCATAGCGCTCGGCTATGGTTTCTAGCTTGGTCATTATTGACGCTTTCATGACTTGTTTCCGTTCTCCACACCATGCAAATCGAAGATTTCAGCAAACTGGCTTATTTCTTGCCATTGTTCAGCTTCACCGGCTTGCCTTAATTTCATTGAGGGTGTGTGAATAAGTTTGTTGGTTAATAAGCGGGCCATTTGTGCGATGACTTTATCGGGTTCTACACCACTGGCTAATTGTTTTAAGGCTTTCTCTACTTCCATGTCGCGCAACTGCTCGGCTTGCTCTCTGAAGGCGCGCAACAAAGGCACGACATCGTTGATACGTTTGCTGCTATGCCAAGACTCTACGCCCTCATGCAAGATAACATCAGCTTTTTTTACTTCGCTAAGTCTCGCCTTGCGGTTCTCGTCGATAATATCGCTTAAATCATCCACCGTGTATAAATACACGTCTTTCAATTCGGCAACTTCAGGCTCTATATCACGCGGCACAGCTATGTCGACCATAAAAATCGGCCGACGCTTACGCTTACGAATGGCTTTTTCTACCGCACCTTTACCTAATACCGGTAATTGGCTAGCAGTTGAGGAGATAATAATATCCACTTCATGCAAGCGGCTACTAATGTCCTCTAATAAAATGGCTTCTGCTTGGTATTGGCTGGCTAGCTGCTCAGCGCGAGTTAGGGTGCGATTGGCGACGATTAAGCCGCCAATCTTTTTCTCGTATAAATGGCGAGCAACTAAGTCGATAGTTTCGCCTGCACCAATTAGCAAAGCTTTGCTTTTGCTAAGATCACTAAAAATACGCTGTGACAAACTCACGGCTGCAAAAGCTACCGACACAGGGTTTTGCCCTATTGCCGTCTGTGTACGAACTTTTTTAGCGTAGTTAAAGGCATGTTGGAAAGCTTGGTTAAGCTCACCGTGGACAGTACCCGTTTGCTTGGCAACCGCATAAGCAGAACGTACCTGCCCCATAATTTGTGGTTCACCTAAAATCATTGAATCCAAACCACTGGCTACACGCATCATATGCAATATAGCCGCATCTTCTTGATGCAGATAATAATGGGTATTGAGTGAATCCAAACCTAACTGACAGTAGCCGGCTAGCCAGTGTAAAATTTCATCGCCATTATTGTCGTTGCAGTTCACTAAAATTTCAGTGCGGTTACAGGTCGATAGAATAACGGCTTCATTGATTTTTGCTTGGCGACACAGTGACTGCAGCGCATCTGACATGCGCTCTGGCGCAATTGCTACTTTTTCACGCAAAGCAACTGCTGCTGTTTCATGATTAATACCAACGACCATTAAAGCCATGTTAGGAAAGTACCCAAGCGAAAAACGGCTATTTTAGCAATTTAGCCGTCATAGTGCGAAACAAAGTTAAGTAATCAGAGGTCTACGACCTTGTAATAAAGCCCGCGGCTTTTGCAATAAATGCTACACTGCAACCTACAAACGGCAATTATACTATTTTTATGCGTTATATTTCACTGTTACTGATCCTTGCTTTCAGCAGCCTTAGCCTGACTGCTGGCGCAGCATCAGCAACAGAAGGCTCAACATCGCTAAGCAAAGACACGTTATTTAATATATTAGCGGCTGAGTTTGCTATTTACCGCGACCAATACCAACAAGCGCAAAACTTTTACTTAGCCGAAGCGCGCAAACAAAAAAGCGCCAACTTAGCTGAACGCGCTACCCGCCTTGCTCTACACAATGAACACTACATTGATATGTTGGAGGCCGCTTTAATTTGGCGCAAAGCTGACAGCGAAAATCCTGACGCGGTATTTTTCACAGCACTAGCCTACGCTTATAATGGCCATGCTAATCTAGCTTTAGATACCATGCAGCTGGTATTGCGCAGCAAGCAAACAACCGATTTCACCCAGCTGGTTAACTTAATGCCTGCCAGCAGCCACAGCGAATCATTTTATATTCAATCGCTCAAGCAAGCTTGGCACGAACAGCCAAAGAATAGCGACCTCAATTTAGCCTTAGCACTATTATACAGCCGCACTCATAATACCGAAAAAGCCTTATTCCATACGGATAAAGCTGTAGAACAAGCCAAAGAGAATACGCAGATTTTTGATTTCGCCGTACGCATTTATCTTAAGCATCAACAAACTCAGAAAGCCTTGGATATCTATCGCAATGCTATAAAGCAACACCCAGACAATATTCGCCTACGTGAAGCCCTAGTACATTTAGCCAGCCAGCACGACACTAACGAAGCCAGAAAACAGCTTAGCGAGCTGATCGAGCTATCACCCAACAATAGCGAGTACTTACTTAATTACGCCTTACTCAGCATGGAGCAGGAACAATTTACCCATGCCGAGCGCAGCTTAAAACACATGCTAACGTTGAATAAGCAAAACGACACCGCCCACTATTACTTAGGCTTGGCCTATTTTTACCAGCAGCAACACACACAGGCCTTAGCCCAGTTTTCATCTGTCATCAGTGGCAGTGAGCGCTTGCTAGCGCAAGAATACATAGTTCGCTTGTATGCCGACCAAACACACTATAGCGAAGCCATCAGCCGCCTGAACCAATTGCTACCCAAAACGGAGAATGACCAACAACTCAGGCTTTATCTCCTTAAAGCGCGCATTTTAGACAGCCAAGGGCATAGCGACCAAGCTCATCAACTGCTCAATACCCTACTCGATGATGCGCCCGATAATATTGATTTACGCTATCAACGCGCAATGATCACCGAAAGCTTGGGCAAGCTAGATGCTATGGAAGCCGACTTGCGCCATATTTTACAACTAGACCCCAATAACGCCATGGCACTGAACGCACTGGGTTATACTTTAGCAAATCGCACCGACCGCCATATTGAGGCCCTACAACTTATCGAACAAGCAAACCAGTTGAAAAAGCATGGAAACTCTACCCTGATGCCGAAGTTGCCGCTCACTTAGGCGAAGTGCTCTGGGCTGTAGGGCAAAAAAAAGAAGCCGAGAAAGTATGGCAAGAAGCCTTAAATAGCTCACCCGACAATGCTGTACTCAACGAAACCATCCAGCGCTTTAACGATGCCTAACAAAAAAACCATACATCGCTTCATTTATCTAGCGATACTGATCATCATCAGTGGCTGCGCCAGCAAACCCAGTTATGAAATACAACAACCCGACTGGGAAATCAGCGGCAAACTCGCTGTGCGTGAACCGCAGCGCAGCACAACCCTGCTATTTAACTGGCAGCAAAAAAACGATCACTACCTTATCCACTTAATGAATCCGCTAGGCCAAATTCAGCTCACGCTCGTTGGCAACAAACACTATGCTAATGCCGTCGATAGCGATGGTAATATCCATCAAGCCAATAATGCCGAGCAATTACTTTTAAACTTAACCGGTTGGCAGTTTCCCATCCAGTCGGCGCAATTATGGTTGCAAGGCAAGGCCGATAAATCGGCCGACAAACTGCAATACAGCGAACAACGCCTTAGCGACTTACAAAGCCGGCAATGGCAGGTAGCTTTAAGCCATTATCGCCCTATCGACGGCCAGCAATTACCCCATCGATTACGCATAGTAAAAGAAGACGGCTTATTAACTCTGATACTGATCATTAAACAGCATGCACATTTCCTCCCTTGAGCTGCCAGCACCGGCTAAAATTAATCATTTTTTACATATCTGTGGCCGCAGAGACGATGGTTACCATAATCTACAAACCGTCTTTCAGTTTCTAGAAATCGCCGACCGCCTATATTTTGAGCACCGCGACGACGGTAACATTCAATTACAGACACCCTTTGACGAAATCCCTAACGAAGAAAACTTAATTGTTCGCGCCGCTAGAGCGCTGCAGAAATTTAGCGGCAGCCAACACGGCGCCAATATCCGCATCAACAAAGTCTTACCCATGGGCGCGGGCTTAGGCGGCGGCTCCTCCAATGCCGCAACCTGCCTTGTTGCGCTGAACCACCTGTGGCAGCTAGGCTTAAGCACAGAGCAGCTACAACAAATAGGGGTCACTCTCGGCGCAGATGTGCCTATTTTCATCTATGGTAAAAGCGCCTGGGCAGAAGGCATAGGTGAAAAACTACAAGCTATTGAGTTGGCCGAACACTGGTATTTATTAATCATCCCTACCTGCCATGTCTCGACAGCGAAAATTTTTTCACATCCCCAATTGACACGCGATACTGAAATGAGGACAATAGCCGCCTTTCTCGAGCAGGGTAGCCAAGACCACTTTCAGAATGACTGTGAAAACTTGGTAAGGAAACTTTATCCCGAGGTCGATTTAGCGTTTAATACGCTGTCTCGATTTACCGAAGCTCGAATGACAGGAACAGGTGCCTGTGTTTATGCAAGTTTTGCAGATAAACAACAAGCACTGCAGGCCGCAGATAAACTACCCGCTGATATGCAATATATAATCAGCAAAAGTAGCAATCTGTCACCTTTATATAAGGCACTGCAAATCCTCTAGTTTATTGGGGTGTCGCCAAGCGGTAAGGCACTGGGTTTTGATCCCAGCATGCGTAGGTTCGAATCCTGCCACCCCAGCCATATATCAGCCGTTGTTAGCAATAACAACGGCTATTTAGTTTTAACGACCCAGCAACGCACACTGCAAGGGCGATACAACGCTCTACCCTGCCCAACAGTTGCCAAGCGCGAAAGACACATTAGGTGCGACCATGTCTAAAATGATGATCTTCACTGGCAATGCAAACCCCGAACTCGCAAGAAAAGTTGCCGATCAGCTGCATATCGATCTGGGCGACGCTACTGTTGGTAAATTCTCTGACGGTGAAATCACCGTAGAAATCAATGAGAATGTTCGCGGTAAAGACGTTTTTGTTATCCAACCTACCTGCGCACCAACAAACGACAATCTGATGGAATTGATTGTTATGGTTGATGCCTTACGTCGCGCCTCAGCATCACGCATCACTGCCGTTATCCCGTATTTTGGCTACGCGCGACAAGATCGCCGCGTACGCTCAGCGCGCGTACCCATTACCGCTAAAGTTGTTGCCAGCATGATGTCTAGCGTTGGCGTAAACCGTGTATTAACAGTGGATCTACATGCCGAGCAAATCCAAGGCTTTTTCGATGTACCTGTTGATAACGTTTACGGCTCACCGGTTTTAGTTGACGATATCCTACTGCAAAACTACGAAGACCTCATTGTTGTATCCCCCGACATCGGCGGTGTAGCACGCGCTCGCGCGGTTGCTAAACAACTGAATGATTTAGAGCTGGCTATTATTGATAAACGCCGCCCCAAAGCAAACGTTTCTCAAGTTATGCACATTATTGGTGATGTTGAAGGCCACACCTGCTTATTGGTTGATGATATTGTCGATACCGCAGGCACCTTGTGTAAAGCAGCAGAAGCATTAAAAAATTATGGTGCAAAACGCGTTATTGCTTACTGCACGCACCCTGTTTTATCCGGCAATGCCATTCACAACCTCAATAACTCCGTCCTCGATGAGCTAGTTGTCACCGACACTATCCCACTATCTGAGGCCGCTAAAAACTGCACACGTATTCGCCAATTAACCATGGCAAATTTGCTAGCCGAATCCATGCGTCGCGTAAACAACGAAGAATCCATTAGCGCTTTATTCAACGAAGGCTAGTAGCCCACCTTGCAGCCGCAATATCTGCATTGCGGCTATCAGCAAACTATTGAGTATCTTCCACTTTCCTGCGATAATCGCCGCCCTTATGTAAACGGCTATTGTCGCACATAGGTTTTATTAGCTGCTTCACACTGGTCGCAAGAGTGAAGCCACATTTTAGGAGACAATTATGTCTATCGAATTAAATGCCAAAATCCGTAGCGATTTAGGGAAAGGTGCGAGCCGCCGCCTACGTCGTGACGGCAAAGTACCTGCTATTGTTTACGGTGGTGCGGAGCCTCAATCAATCACTTTAGAGCACAACATTTTATGGAAAGCACAAGAAGGTAAAGGCTTCTTTTCTTCCGTAATCGCTTTAGATGTTGATGGCGAAAAGCAAAACGTTGTTGTTAAAGATTTTCAACGTCACCCAGCTAAGCAAATCATTCAGCACGTCGATTTTCAACGCGCCGATGAATCAACATTGTTAAACGTTGAAGTACCGTTAAAGTATATCAATGCTGAGAAAAGCCCAGCGGTTAAGTTGCAAGGCGGTAACGTACAGCCTGTTGCTACCACTGTTCGCGTTTTCTGTAAGCCCGCAGACCTACCTACCGTTATTGAAGTAGATCTAAAAGCTGTTAATGCCGGTCAGATTCTGCATATTTCAGATATCGCTTTCCCTAAAGGCGTTGAGTCTGCTGATCTAAAATCGGGTTCAAATCGTAATCACCCGATAGCATTAATCAACAGCGGCCGCGCAAAGGATAAGTAATTCTTTACGCTAAGCTATGAGCATGCTTAAGTTGATTGTAGGCCTGGGTAACCCCGGGCCTTCTTATATTGAAACACGACACAATGCAGGGCAAATATTTGTTGAAACCCTGGCCCAAGATTGTGGCGTAACATTAGCCGCCGATAAAAAGTTTTTTGGCCTGTATGCCAATGCCCATATCCAAGGGCAAGACATCAAACTACTCATCCCCACCACCTATATGAATCGCAGTGGGCAAAGTGTTGCTGCTCTCTGTCAGTTTTATAAAATTAGCGCAGAAGAAATACTGGTGGCACACGACGAACTAGACATTGCCGTAGGCACCATCAAACTCAAACAAGGTGGCGGACACGGTGGACACAATGGTTTACGTGATATTATTAGCGCCTTAGGCAACAACAAGAACTTCCATCGCTTACGCATAGGCATTGGCCACCCAGGCGATAGCCGACAAGTAAGCGATTACGTACTTAAAAAAGCGCCCAGCGATGAGCGCGACAAAACACAAGCCTGTATTGAACAAGCAATACACGCACTTCCAACTATTTTGAGCGGTCAATGGCAACAAGCCATGAATCAACTGCACTCTTTTAAGGCATAGAGGATTATTATGGGTTTTAATTGTGGCATCGTAGGCTTACCAAACGTTGGCAAATCAACCTTATTTAACGCACTGACCAAAGCCGGCATTGCTGCAGAGAACTTCCCTTTCTGCACCATAGAGCCCAATGCAGGCGTTGTCGCTGTACCTGATCCGCGCCTTGCGCAACTTTCCGCTATCGTAAAGCCTGAGCGCACGCTGCCCACTACTATGGAGTTTGTCGATATCGCGGGCCTTGTCGCTGGCGCATCACGCGGCGAAGGCTTGGGCAATAAGTTTTTAGCCAATATCCGCGAAACTGACGCTATCGCTCACGTTGTACGCTGCTTCGAAGATGAGAATGTCGTCCACGTTGCCGCCAAAATAGACCCAGCAGCCGATATCGAAGTGATCAATACCGAGCTTGCTCTTGCCGACCTAGAAAGCGTCGACAAGCAGCTACAAAAAGTCACCCGCATGGCAAGAGGCGGCGATAAAGACGCCACAGCAATGAAGGCCCTGCTCGAACGCTTACAACCTCACCTCGATGAAGGCAAACCTGCGCGTTCTTTACAGCTAGACGATGCAGAGCAAGCATTAGTGAAGCAGCTACACCTACTGACCATCAAGCCGACCATGTATATCGCTAACGTCGACGAAGAGGGCTTTGAGAATAATCCGCACCTTGATACCGTCAAAGCCATTGCCGAGGAAGAAGGCGCAATCGTTGTTGCCATATGTAATAAGCTAGAATCTGAAATTGCCGAGTTAGAAGATGATGAGAAAGCCGAATTCCTCGCCGATTTAGGCATGGAAGAAGCCGGTTTAGACCGTGTAATACGTGCAGGCTATCAGCTATTAGACTTACAAACCTACTTCACTGCCGGCGTTAAAGAAGTACGCGCCTGGACGATCCCAAGAGGTGCAACAGCACCACAATCCGCTGCTGTTATTCATACCGACTTCGAAAAAGGCTTTATCCGCGCAGAAGTTATCGCCTTTAACGACTTCATCCAGTATAACGGTGAACAAGGCGCAAAAGATGCCGGTAAATGGCGACTTGAAGGTAAAGAATACATCGTCAAAGATGGCGACGTTATGCACTTCCGCTTTAACGTCTAAAGCTAAAATAGCCCCTGCGAACTAATAGCCAATATTTTTTGGCCAAACTTTATGGCTAAACTTTTGTGGGAGCCAATCTTATTGGCGATATGGGCGGCCCAGCCGCCCATTAACATCCAACTCAACTCTAATCCGTCCTTAAATCTTAAGCTCCAACACCTCCAAACCAACAAATCTTCCCCAGAAATAAGCCAAGCCCTATAATTTGCGCTACTATCAAAGCCGCCACAGCAATACACACCACGAGAACACCATGAGTCTAATTATCGCCACCGTTATCGGCCTACTGCCAATTATTAACCCCTTCAGCACCGCACCCATATTTATCGGCATCACCGAAAGCGATAGCGCGCAAGAGCGCCAAGAACAAGCCGGCAAGGCCGGTGCTTTACATGATCTACATACTGCTAGCCTTTTTAATCGGCGGCACTTTTATTATGCAGTTTTTCGGCCTATCACTCCCCGGCATACGCATTGCCGGCGGCATACTTATTGCAGGCATAGGTCTTAAAATGCTTTACCCTAGCGACAGCATAGGCCCGAACAAAGATGAACAATTAGAGTCCAAACGCAAACTCGACATCTCCCTCACCCCACTCGCCATCCCCATATTGGCAGGCCCTGGCGCTATCTCCATTGTTATAGGCCTAGGCTCTATTGCCAGCTCATGGCTAGACTTTGTCGCCATTATTATCGGCATTATTATCGTAGCCGCTATTATTTACGGCACACTGCTGCTATCAACACCCATGGTAAAATTACTCGGCGTTACCGGATTAAACGCCATGACCCGCATCATGGGCTTTTTAATTCTATGTATCGGCGTACAGTTTGTTGTCAATGGTATTATCGGTATCGCTAGCAGCCCCGAGCTCATCAACGGCGTTTTACAGGCTATCGAGAACAAAAATATAAAATAAAGCAGAACAAAGCCTTTCAGGCTTGACAAAGCAGGCGTAAATCAGCAGAATTACGCCTCTATTTTGGCAAGGTAGCTCAGTTGGTTAGAGCACAGCACTCATAATGCTGGGGTCGGCGGTTCAACTCCGCCCCTTGCTACCATTTTCCCTTCCGCAGCAATCCGTAATCGTACCAAACACCATACACAGCAAGGCTTACAGCCAAATATACGTCCGCAACAATCCACTGGCGTCCACGCCAATGCCAACAAAAATGTTGGTATTTATGTTGGTATCGGCTATTTTACACAAATTGATACCAACAATTTGCGAGCCGCTATGAAAAAATTAAATGGTGAAGAGCCTAGAAAGCTCGTATCTCTTAAGGTTAGTAAAGCTAAAGCAGAAGATAAAACTCTTACTTTAAGCGACGGCTACGGTTTATCACTCATAATAAATACCAACAATTCCAAGTACTGGCGTTACAACTATAGATTTGCGGGAAAACAAAAAACCTTAGCCCTTGGTGTCTTTCCTGAGATCACTCTTTCAGAAGCCAGAAAAATGCATAGGGAAGCCTATAACCAAGTTGCTGATGGAATAGATCCAAGTAATGCTAGGCGCTCCAGAAAACAAATAGCCATTCAAAATGAAGCGGGTAGTTTTGAGGCGATCAGCATTGAGTGGTTTGATAGTTATATGTCAGACAAAGTTGAAGCTCATAAAGTAAGAAACCAAGCAATCCTAACCAATCACTTACTCCCTTATATCGGGAAACGCCCAATAAAAGAGATCGATGCTCCAGAGCTGTTAAACGTCCTTAGAAAGGTAGAGGCCAGTGGCGCAATCAATACTGCACACAGAGCTAGAGGTATAGCAAAACAAATATACACCTACGCCATCGCTACGGGCTTCGCGGATCGGAATATCGCTCAAGATTTGCAGGGCGTACTTAAACCTCACAAACAAACACACAGGGCAGCTATTCTTGACCAAGAGAAGCTGGGTAAATTGCTATTGGATATAGACCATTCGACAGCAGGATTAGTTGTAAAAACTGCAATGCAATTAAGTCCCATTCTCTTTCAGAGGCCGGGTGAAATTCGGCACATGCAATGGAATGAGATTGATTTTAATGCCGCACAATGGTCAATTCCCGCAGAGAAAATGAAAATGCGTAATGACCATATAGTCCCACTACCCAAGCAAGCAATTAAACTTTTAGAAGAAGTAAAAGCCTTAACTGGCAAAGGCATGTATGTATTTCCTAGCGCACGAGGCGCAAGCCGCGCTATGTCAGACAATGGAGTGAGAACTGCCCTGAGAGATTTAGGCTACGGCAATGATGATGTAACCCCTCATGGCTTTAGAGCAACAGCACGAACACTATTAGATGAAGTATTAGAATTTAGGGTTGATTGGATAGAAGCCCAGCTTGCCCATGCCGTAAAAGATCCAACTGGACGCGCCTATAACCGTACAAAGTTTCTAACGCAAAGAACTGAAATGATGCAAGTGTGGGCAGACTACTTAGATGAACTAAAGACCAAAGCTAAGCTTTAAAATACGACCGGTATCATTCATTGCAGTTATTTTGGATAGCTGCAATTCCCTCCTGCTATTTAACATGCAAAAAGCAGCTTCAAGCAATTCTCAAACGTATATCACTATTACGAAGAATCCCTTCATCCTTTTAAACTTTGAGCTACAAGCTCTTAAATATCGGAGATAGTGATATGACTACACAATGCCCCTATTGCAGCAGCACCAACTCTCAAACCAAACAATCGAGTAAGAAGGTAAATTTTTTAACCGGTGCTATTGCTGGTTTTGTTACTGGTGCTATTACTGGCTTTAGCACTGGCAGAGATACATCGAGTTCAGTAACTAACGCCATCTTTGGCGGCATCATCGGTGCCATTAGTGTAGGTATAGCTAGCCTACAAATAGATACTGAAGACGAACAA
>SMEQ01000028.1_pt1 | contig 48258 bp, 42 predicted proteins | sample 2456281 | NCBI WGS metagenome assembly SMEQ01 (sample SAMN10132596, study PRJNA489261) | soil metagenome | isolation source: day1 antibiotic-loamy sand soil ammended with raw manure from dairy cow... | place: USA | collected 2015-04-01
AGCCAGTGTAAATCCGGCCAGCTGCGTAGCCAGGTAACCTGTCTTTTAGCAAGCTGACGGGTCGCTATAATGCCACGCTCGCGCATTTCTTCATAACTATATTTACCGTCTAAATACTCCCATGCCTGACGATAGCCGACACAGCGCATAGAGGGTAAATTTGCATGCAGATTTTGACGCTGATACAGCGCTCTGACTTCATCGATAAAACCCTGCTCTAACATTTGATCGAAGCGCGTAGCAATGCGCTGATGCAAAGTTGAACGCTCTGCAGGGCTTACGGCTAAACTAGTGACAGTATAGGGTAAATCTTGTTGCTCTTGTTCCGCCCAAAACTGAGACAGTGTTTTGCCCGAGATTTCATACACTTCGAGCGCGCGCATTATGCGTTGTGAATCCATGGGGTTTAAGCGCTCTGCCGACTCTGGATCTATGGTAGCTAAACGCGCATGTAAATGCGGCCAACCCTGTTCCGTTCCTGCAGCCAATAAACGCTCTCTAACCGCTGGCACCGACGCGGGCAACTTAGCCGCGCCTTCCTGTAGAAACTTGAAATACATCATAGTACCACCGACCAATAACGGAATTTTACCGGCGGCAGTGATCTCTGCCATATGCGCTAGTGCGTCTTTACGAAAATCGGCAGCGGAATAGCTTTCTGCTGGATCAATAATATTAATTAAACGATGCGGTGCTTTCGCCAAGGTTGCTGCATCAGGCTTAGCGGTGCCAATGTCCATGCCTTTATAGATTAAGGCGGAGTCGACACTGATGATTTCACAGCTATAATTTTGTACCAACTCAACCGCTAAGGCGGTTTTGCCGGAAGCGGTCGGACCCATTAAAAAGATGGCGGGCGGATAAGCAGTCATTAGCGACCTCGCAAAAAGAGCTTGTCGAGTTCAGCCATACTCAGTTGTGTCCAGGTTGGGCGGCCGTGGTTACACTGACCACTGCGCTCAGTCACTTCCATATCACGCAGTAATGCGTTCATTTCTGGAATGCTTAAGCGGCGGTTGGCGCGCACTGAGCCATGACAAGCCATATTGCCAAGTATCTCGTTGCGGTGCGCCATGATGCGATCCGAACGGCCGTGCTCCATAAGATCGGCCAACATGTCACTGACCAACTGCTCGACTTTGGCTTGCTGCAAAATAACCGGAATACGTCTAACGACTAAACTTTCCGGACCGGTTCTAGCCAGCTCAACGCCCAACTCTAAAAACTCTGCCTGAAACTGCTCAACCGCATCAGCTTCACGCTCGCTGATAGCCATACTAACGGGCACCAACAAGGGTTGGCTGACAACATTCTGAGCATCGATAGCTACTTTCAAGCGTTCATAGGTAATACGCTCATGAGCGGCGTGCATATCCACCACCACCAGCCCCAAAGCATTTTGCGATAAAATATAAATACCGTGTAACTGCGCAATGGCAAAACCTAGCGGCGGTACATCACCGGCATCAGTACTGCTCATATCCGGCATAGGCGCTGAAAACTGCTGTAACGCATTCAGTTCACTGCCAACTTGGCTAGTGCTGGGCCTGTCACTGTAGAAAGGTGCCGCTTGATATTGCTGGCCTTGGCTGCCTACGTAGCGCTGCTCACTGACTAATGGGAAGGTGTTTTGCTGCTGAAACTCTCCTGCATACACACCACTAGCAACGGGCTCTGAAAAATTAGTGCTCGGCGTGTCTGGCCGCACCTCTGCTAAGGCACGATGCAAGCTACGGAATAAAAAGTCATGCACTAATCGACCATCACGGAAGCGCACCTCATGTTTAGTCGGATGAACGTTAACGTCCACCAATTTAGGATCAAGCGTTAGGTAAAGCGTAAACGCTGGCTGGCGTCCATGATATAGCACGTCACGATAGGCTTGCTTAATGGCATGGGCGACTAATCTATCGCGCACTACCCGTCCGTTAACAAAGAAGTACTGCATGTCTGCTTGTGCGCGCGAGAAGGTCGGCAGCCCTACCCAACCTTGTAAACTGAGGCCTGCAGCTTCTATATCAACATGCACCGCGCTGTTCATAAACTCTTGGTTAAGCAGGTTAGAAACGCGTTTTTCTTGAGCGATAGGACTGTCGGCTTGGCGTAACTGGTGAATGACTCGGCCATTGTGGCGCAAGCTAAAAGCGACATCGTAACGACTTAATGCTAAGCGCTTTAAGGCTTCCTCTAAATGCCCAAATTCGGTCTTTTCTGTGCGCAAAAACTTACGCCTTGCGGGCGTGTTAAAGAATAAATCGCGCACTTCAACGGTGGTACCAACAGGATGTGCCGCTGGAATAATAGTGGCCGCCATTTCGCGCCCTTCAACCTCTACCGACCAAGCCTCAGCACTGTCTTGAGCACAGGAAGTTAAAGTTAATCTTGATACCGAACTGATACTGGCAAGTGCTTCACCGCGAAAGCCCAAACTACTGACGGCTTCTAAATCATCTAAGGTGATAATTTTACTGGTAGCATGGCGACTGAGCGCTAACGATAAATCGTCTTTAGCAATGCCTGTACCATTGTCGCGAATGCGCAGTAATTTCACTCCGCCCTGCTCTACCTCAACGTCAATTTGTGTAGCACCTGCGTCTAAGGCATTTTCCACCAGCTCTTTAAGAATATTCGCAGGTCTTTCTACAACCTCGCCAGCCGCAATCTGGTTAGCTAAGCGCGGTGATAATAAATGAATTTTTGCCATAGTTAGCTCAAGATTTAGGAATCAACAACTGCTGACCCACTTCTAAACTGTCTCTTTTAAGGTTATTGAGGCGGAGAACTTCTTGCACGTCTACCTGATACTGGCGGGCAATTTGCGTTAGGTTGTCACCCGGCTTAACAAAGTACACGATGGGCTTAATGGTTTTCGATAGTAGGCTGCCATCAGGTGGATGAGCGCTGTAGTAGGCATGAATACCATCGAAGATAGCTTGTGCCATTTTCCGCTGAAACGCAGGGCTAGCCAGTTGCTTCGCCTCTTGTGGGTTAGAGATAAATCCTGTCTCAACCAGTAAAGCAGAAGCGCTGGCGCCTTTGAGTACGGCAAAGCCAGCCTCTTCAACATTGTGTTTATGCAGTTTGGTTATCTTGCCCATACTACGTAATACATCTAACCCTAATGGTAAGCTTTCTTTTTGCTTGTGTGTCATGCTCAAGTCAAGAATAACCTGTCTAACATCGTCTGTAATATTTTCTAAATCTACACCACCAATGGTGTCTGAACGGTTTTCTTTATCTGCCAACCATTTTGCCGTCGTCGAGCTAGCACCATGCTCAGACAAGGCATAAACCGAACCACCGCTGGCACTAGGGTGCTTAAAGGCATCGGCGTGGATAGAGATAAACAACTCGGCTTTAGCGTTTTCTGCCCTGCGTGCTCTTTCTCTTAAGTTTAAGTAGTAGTCACCTGTACGGATCATTAATGGCGAGTAGCCAGGCGCTGCTTTTAATATTCGCTCCAGCTCTTTAGCAATGGATAGCACTACATCTTTTTCTCTTACCCCTCTTGGCCCTATGGCACCTGGGTCTTCGCCACCATGACCGGCATCTATGGCAATAATAATATCGCGGGCTTTTGAGGTGTAATCTTCGGCTTTCTTTATTTCACTGATGGCTGAAACTACTTCTTTACCAACTACAAGCTTAGGAAACAATTCAATTACCAAGCGATGACCATGCACCTCGTTGGGTGGCAATGAATAGGTTTTATAATCCAGACCTTGTTTGAGCTCGAGAACTACACGCACATCCTTTGCGTTGCGACGCGCACTACGGATTGAGCGCACAGGGCCGCCCATCAAATCAACCTCACTAACGCTTTTTAACATCTCTGCACCCTGTAGGTCTAAGACGACGCGATTGGGTGCGGTTAGATAAAAGGCTTGGTAGTCGTGCGCTCGAGTAAGGTCCAGCACAACCGTTGTTTCAACGCTGGGCTTAGTCCACAGACGAATATCTACCACGTCAGCAAATACCGCCTGAGCAAACAACAGGCTAAGCAATACAATCGCCTTCACTGTACGCGCCATGCCTTTGTTAGGTTGGTTAGTGCTTGCTGCCATGCCTCTCCTTTGGGTGTATGTGCTTGCCAACTTAGCGCTCTACCTTTTTTATAATCGGACAGTATAAGAGTTAAGTCGGCGCTCGGTAAAACACCTTGGCCTTTTTCTGGCCACTCCACCAAGCACAGGTGCTGTGGTTGCAAGTACTCTCGAATGCCCATGTACTCCAACTCTTCAGGATCTGCCAATCTATACAGATCGAAATGGTATACATTAACAGCAGACAATGGATATTCTTCTACCAGCGTATAGGTAGGACTTTTAACAATACCCTTATGCCCCAACGCTTGAATTAAGCCGCGGCTAAAGGTAGTTTTTCCCGCCCCTAGAGCACCCTCGAGAAAGACCAAGCCTCCCTCTTTCAGGAGGCCAGCAAACACGTTTGCGACTGCTACTGTGGCATTCTCATCAGCCAGAAATAATGTCATAAGTTAATTTGTTTCTGTAAATAAGGTATTAGGTCTTGAGCTAACATACCAATTCCACCCTGATTTTGAGCACAACTATCAGCGGCCTGTGCATGCAAACACACAGCTAAACAGCTTGCGGTCCAAGCATCCAGCCCTTGCGCAATTAATGCCGCTATAACACCTGTAAGTACGTCGCCCATACCACCACTGCTCATACCAGCATTGCCATCTGTACAAACAGCCATGCGCCCATCTGGACTGGCAATAATAGTACCCTGACCTTTAAGCACTACTAGTGCGGAATATTTCTTTGCCAAGACAGAAGCACTGTAAAAGCGATCTGCCTGCACTTCTTCGCTACTGACACCCAAACCCAATAAACGCGCCGCCTCACCTGGGTGCGGTGTTAACACCACCGTGCGCTTGGCAAAACTGGTTTGCCAGCGCGGCATGGCTAGCAGATTCAATGCATCGGCATCTAATATTAAAGGCGCTTTAGTTAGTAAGGCTTGTTGCAGTAAAAGTTCAGCCCAACCTTGCTGACCTAAACCTGGCCCTATTGCTACCACACTTGCTTGTCTAATTAATGGTTGCAGCTCCAAGCCTGCCTCAACACCTTTAGCCATTACATTTGGACAACGACTTAGCAGCGCACTTATGTGCTCTGGCCTGGTTGCACAAGTCACCAAACCTGCACCAGTGCGTGCTGCTGCTTCACTGGCCAAAATAACCGAGCCACCAAAACCCAAGCCCCCGCCGATAACCAATACATGCCCAAACATGCCTTTATGGCTATTTTTAGGACGTGCCTTTAAATGCTTCTGGGAAACAAGCGTATTCCAGTCGATACGCTGCTTGCTGACCACCACCGCTGCTTTGCTTACATCTAAATCGGTTAAAGGTGCATAATAAAGCTTGCCGGCGCAATCAGGCCCGGCAGCAGTCACTAGCCCTTGTTTTAAGGCTACAAAAGTTAGGCTTAGATCGGCCTTAACTGCAGCACCGGCAATGGCACCGGTGTCTGCATTCAAACCCGACGGAATATCTAAAGAAAACACTGCAGTGTTAGCCTGATTAATTGCCTCGATTGCCACTTGGTAGTTAGCAGTTACTTCACCCACTAGACCTATGCCTAATAAACCATCGACAATAACATCGGCCTTAGCACTAATCACCCCAGCAAAAACCTGTACCTGCACACCGGTCTTTATGGCATATTCTTTTGCAGCCTGTCCTTCTTGGCTGCGCTGAGAATCCTCGGCTAGCGTATAAAGCTGTACCTTTAACCCTTGCTTTAATGCCAACGCTGCCAACAACCAAGCATCACCACCATTATTTCCAGCACCAGCAAACACAGAAATACGCCTAGCTTCTGGCCAGCTTGTTAGCAAGGCACTTAAGGCTGTTTGAGCGGCGCGCATCATTAAGTCAAAAGCCGAAATGCGCTCTTGTGTCATAATAAACTCGTCTAAACTGCGCACCTGTTGTGCACTGTAAAGTCTGCTCGGTAGGTCTTCAGAGTATTTGCTGTCCATACTTAATCCACTATAAAGTGCTGACGATAGTGCTGCATCTCTGCAATAGACTCTCGAATATCATCTAATGCTTGGTGGCTCTCAGTTTTACTGAAAGAGTTTACGACTTCTGGCTTCCAGCGCTTGGCAAGTTCTTTTAGCGTAGAAACATCGATATTACGATAATGCATAAATGCTTCTAAAGCGGGCATGTATTTTACAAGAAAACGGCGGTCTTGATGAATACTGTTGCCACACAAGGGTGAGCTTCCAGGCTGAACACCATGCTCACGTAAAAAATTCAACGTTTTCTGTTCTGCGTCGGCAGCAGAAATTGCACTGTTGCGTACACGCTCGACCAAACCTGATTCACCATGAGTGCGCGTATTCCATTCATCCATCGCTGCCAATAGTAAATCGGGCTGATGCACAGCCATTACCGGCCCTTCGGCAATCACATTTAAATTATCATCGGTAATGATAGTGGCGATTTCAATAATAACGTCTCGCTCTGGCTCAAGACCTGTCATTTCCAAGTCCATCCACACCAAATAATTTTTTGCTGTCATTTCAATATACCTACCCAAAAAAACTCAGAATTTAAGCGCTACTGTTTATTTAAGCTTATCAACTTGCACAAGCATCAGCCAAGGCAGACAATGCCTTAATATTAACTACTTATTTTATCTATGAGCAAACGTAAATTAACAAGACGCCAAGCATGGCGTATTAATAAAATTCAGCAAGAAAAAATTGAACGCGCCCAAAAAAAGGACAGCAAGATCAATGCTCAGTTAAAAGCTGACGAGCTTGGTGATGAAACAGAAGGACGGATTGTAGCGCATTTTGGTGCACAAGCTGAAGTAGAAAGCATACAACATCCCGATGTTCGCTACCGTTGCTTTTTGCGCGCCAACCTAGGCGCGCTGGTTATTGGCGATCGTGTTGTTTTTCGTCCTGGCCCTCAAATAAAAGATGCCAACCATGGCATTATTGAAGCGGTATTACCGCGCCAGTCGGTATTGTCACGACCTAACGCTGCTAATGAAATTAAAGCAGTAGCAGCCAATATAGACTTCATTGTTTTAGTAATTGCTCCCGAGCCCGAAGCGCACGCCAATTTAATTGACCGTTACTTAGTGGCAGCTGAAAGCAGCGGTATTGAAGCCATTATACTGCTAAACAAAATTGATTTATTAAATGACAGCAACACCGCTAAGTTTAATGCGCTATTACAAGGCTACGAGAAACTTGGTTATGCCACTTTAAAAGTAAGCAGCCTGAGTGATGACAGTCTTGCCGAACTTAAGGCCGTTTTGAATCAGCGTACCAGCGTGTTTGTTGGTCAGTCAGGGGTCGGTAAATCGTCCTTAATCAGCACTCTGCTACCTGAAGAAGTACTCAGGGTCGGCGCACTATCTGATGCCAGCGGCTTAGGTCGTCACACTACCACCACCGCACGTCTGTATCACTTCCCATCAGGAGGTGACTTAATTGACTCCCCCGGTATTCGTGAGTTTGGCTTATGGCACATGGAAGAAAAAGAAGTGCTGAACGGTTTCCGTGAATTACGTAATTTAGCTGGGCTATGCCGTTTTCGTAACTGCAGCCACCAGCACGAACCAAATTGCGCCTTGTTGGCTGCCGTTGAAAGTGGCGAGGTCGCTGCTGAACGTTTGCACAGCTACCAACTGATAGTGCGCACACTCTCATCCCTTCAACACTAGGCTTGAGCGCCTAATGTTGAGTTTTAACGCCTACCAAAATGCCTCATCGGCATTTGGTGGGTTGTCATAGGTGTTGTCCTCTTGCTGACGCTGCTGCTCTAAATCTTGTAACTTTTGCTGCGCCCTTTCAATCGCCCCTGCGCGTGGATCTGACTTTTCTTGCTCATTAATAAATTCTATATCGAGCTTTCCTTCACGCTCACTGACACTACTGTCCGACTTCTTATTTAATAGCGTGATAGAAATACGACGATTCATGGCATTGTCTGGCTCGTTAGCTAACAATGGAGCGGTGTCGCCCATACCTATCACTTGCGCTACCTGCCTTTTAGGCACGCCTGCTTCCATTAGAGCGGTACGGGCAGCATCGGCACGCAAAGCAGAAATGCGCCAATTCACTTCGTCTTCATCAAAGGGCTGACCTGAACCCGTTGAATCTGTATGCCCAGAAATAGACAGGCGGTTATCCATAGTGGCTAGCAAAGGAGCTAGCTCCCATAGGATATCTTCTGAGTAGTATTTTAAACGCGCACTGCCAGTATCGAACATCGGCCTATTGGTTTGATCAACAATCTGTAAGCGCACACCTTCAGTAGTAATATCGAGTAAGATTTGATTTTTAAAGGGGCTTAAAGTGGCACTGGCATCAATACGCTCTTGAATTTGTTTTAGTTGGCTTTCCATACGACGACGCTCAATCGCCTCTGCCATACTTTCAATTTCTTCAGCATGAAGCACCTTACTTGGATCAACGATATCAGAATCGGCAATGTTTTCAGACATTCCAGGCGGCGACCCGCCCATATCAACAACGTGTTTAGAAGGTACTTTAGAGCCTTCAGCGTAACCTAGCGGGTCTTGGAAATAGCCAGAAATTGCTTTTCTTTGTTCTTGCGACGAACTGTTAATAATCCACAACACCAAAAACAAAGCCATCATCGCCAAGGCAAAGTCGGCCATAGCGACTTTCCACGCACCACCATGTGAGGCGTGTTTACCCTTTTTTATACGGCGTATAACAATGTTTTGCTTCTGCCCAAGGTTTTCCATTAGCGCCCACGCACCTTACTTTCAACTTCACTAAATGATGGTCGACCATGCGTAAACAATGACTTACGCCCAAATTCAACCGCAACTTGCGGTGGCAAACCATTAAGAGAGGCAACAATACAAGACTTTACAGCCTCATACATTTTAATTTCCGACTCAGCCAAATGTTGCAGTATCGCACTAATAGGGCCAACCACACCGTAGGCCAAGAACACACCACTGAACGTACCCACTAAGGCTGCGGCTACGTGCGCACCAATTTCAGCAACTTCACCATCAATTGAGCCCATGGTAATTACAATACCCAGTACGGCAGCAACAATACCAAAACCTGGCAGCGCGTCGGCAACTTTACCCACCGACATGGCTGGTGCTTCTAGCTCATGCATACGTGCTTCTATTTCTTGATCCATTAGCGCTTCTAACTCAAACGAAGTTAGGTTACCGGAAGCGATAATACGGAAGTAGTCAGCGATAAAATTAGCCAGTTCGGTATTGGCTTGGATTGCTGGATAGCGTGAAAAAAGAGCGCTCGTCTCTGGGTTTTCTACATCAGACTCGATGGCCATAAAGCCTTCGCGTCGAGCTTTGTTTAAAATGTCATAAACCAGCCCTAATACATCTAAGTACATGGCACTATCGACCTTGCTGCCCATAATAATCTGTGGCGTCAGTGCAAAGCATTGCTTCACCACATGAATAGGGGTGGCAACTATAAATGCACCGAAGGCTGAGCCGCAGATAATTATGTACTCATAGGGCTGCCATAATGCCATCATATTTCCGTGTGACATCACATAACCGAAGATGACACTGGCAAATACTATGACCATACCAATAATAAAAAACATGCTTAAAACCCACCAGCCGCATTAATTAGGAATTAGTCTAAGTAAAGGATACAAAAGTAACTTTAACAAACTATAGCACCGTCTTTTCTTTGACTACCTGTAAAACAATGCAATAAGCATGCAAAGTTTTGTCATACACAGATTACTACGGACAACCACCCAGAATTCAGTTAGAAAAATTGCGCCAAATTCTTTTATCCCTTAAACTCTCATGCCTAACGATAGGGATTTCGTACTATGACCCATACCGCAGCAACCATATGTATCAGCATACCATGAGAACACTGCCTCTATTTCTGCATTCAGAACAACTTGCTGATCATTTAAGGCAACAGCGCAACTCTGTCGACTTTATTGTTCTTGAGCAAGCAAGTAAGCAGGACTACGACCATGGGCACATCCCTGGCTCTCACTGGCTGGATTTCAAGCGTTTACAATCCAGCAGTAGTATTCCCGGTCTGTTACCAGAGCCGCAGCAACTTTCAGATTTGTTCAGCGAATACGGCATTACTGAAAACACTCATATTATTTGCTCAGATGGTGAGGGCGGCGGCTGGGCTGGTCGTTTAATTTGGGTACTTGACTGTCTTGGCCACAAACACTACTCGTTTTTAAATGGTGGTTTGACCGCTTGGCGCTTAGCTAGCCTGCCATGCGAACAAAGCTCACCGACTAAGTATGCTAGCCAATACCAAGCCAACGTCTACACTGATCCCTACACAACCACTAAAGAACAAATCCTTGCTAGCTTAGATGTCAAAAACTTGACTATTTGGGATGCTCGCTCTGCTGACGAATTCAGTGGCAAAAAAGCCATTTCAACCCGCGGTGGGCATATACCTAATGCCATTCATTATGAGTGGACCCGTGCGCTTGAACCATCTCAGGGCCTTCGCATCAGAGACTTACAAGAACTACAGCTAGAGCTAGCAAAAATAGGTATTAGTCAGAATCAAGAGATTGCCACATACTGTCAGTCACATCATCGTTCGGGTTTTACTTATTTATTAGGTAAACTACTTAACCTGAAAATAAAAGGCTACGCAGGCTCTTGGTCTGAATGGGGGAACTCCCCTGACACACCAATTAGCAGGATCAACTAACATTATATTCGAGTGAAGAACCTTGATAAAAAAGAATCTATTTATCGCATTTCAATACCTAGTACCGCAACACTTATTGTCACGTATTGTAGGTAAAATTGCTGCCAGTGAAATCTACTGGATTAAGAACTTATTCATTACCAATTTTATTAAAAAATTTGGAATAAACATGCAAGAAGCCAAGTTAAAAAATGCAGATGACTTTGCCTCTTTTAATGACTTTTTTACACGCGAGCTTGAAGATGGCGCTCGCTCTTTTAATACTCAAGAAAACGGCATACTTTCACCGGCCGACGGCGCTGTATCGCAAATCGGCGATATTAAAAATGGGCGTATTTTCCAAGCCAAGGGTCAAGACTACAGCCTACTAGAGCTACTAGGTGGCGACAAAGCACTGAGCAGTGAATTTATCGGTGGTAAATTTAGCACCATCTACCTATCCCCAAAAGACTATCATCGTGTTCATATGCCCACCACCGGCACCTTGCGTAAAATGATTTACGTACCTGGTGATTTATTTTCAGTAAACCAAACAACGGCAGAGAACGTACCTCGCTTATTTTCGCGTAACGAGCGCTTGGTTGCCATTTTTGATACCCAGCATGGCCCGATGGCTATGGTATTGGTAGGCGCTATGATTGTTGCTGCCATTGAAACCGTCTGGGCAGGCCTAATTACGCCTCCGCAACGTAAGCTGAAAGTAACCGAATATTCAAACCCTCAACCCATTGAACTACAAAAAGGGGTTGAAATGGGACGATTTTTGCTAGGCTCTACAGTTGTACTATGCTTTGCAGAGAATCAAATTAAATGGCTTGACGGATTAGCTGCTGAATCTCCCCTAAAAGTTGGCGAGATTATTGCTAGCAACTGAATTGTAGCGCAATCAAACAAGAGCGAAGGTGGATATGCAAGGCGTTAAACTTCCAATTAAATTAAACATTCCCGAGCAGACACTAAGAGATCTTTCTTTTTGTGGCGGTGGTGTTAATAATGTAAGCCAATGGGCAAAAGATTTGCCCATGGCTAATATTGGTGCTGCCGCTAAGTTACTCTACCAAGCAGTTCGCGAGCTCAATCAATGGCAAGCAGAGCCTGAGAGTCGTTTTCAGACATTAGAAATTGTCCGTCCTTTTATCTATACAATTTGTAGTCTGCTCAACAAACATTTTCTGCAGTCTTCCGTTGCTTTAAATGATAAGCAACTGCAGGTGGCTAATTTGGCGCAAGCACTACAAGGGCACTTAGCAACCGGCTATAAGATTGTTGTTGCGCAACTCATAAGCCAACCCAAGCTATTACAAAATACAGCCACCGCTAAAATTTTAACTCAGGCCATACATAGGGCGATAAGTGATACTGGGCAGACGGTTCTGCGCTCTTATCAACTTTACAGCCAACCGCCCGCTCATTCTTGGTTAGAAATCAACCAGCTTTACTTGTTTGCCGAAGCTAACCAGCTATTGAAATACACCGTTGAGGACAAGAGAAACAGCTATCTATCCTCCACAACAATTCACGATGCATTTGTACGTGTTCAGCTATTAGGCGCTGCCAAACCAAACAACTTGCGCCAACAAGATCTAGCCACTTTATACAACACTTGTGAGCTATGGACATCGCATTGCCTTATTACCGACGCCGAAGATGAGAGCGCTTTATTTATCTTTCATTTACATCGCGACCGTCCAGCAATGTATCGCCAAACGCTCGAAGCAAATGTACGCCCTTTATTCAGAGGGCTTAAGACCAAACCTTTGGTAGATGCACTGAAGCTATGGGCTAAAAATCCAAGTTTAGAGAAAAACATTACTGTTCCTAAGCAGTTAAGCGACAACTTGCTCTCTCATATTATTCAATCTTGGGGAATTCATTGGCAGCGCTCATTCAGACGCGCCCCTACCGCTGAACGAACTGTAAACGTCTGTTTAGGCTTATCTGCAGTTCATTATTACAGCGCAAGCCAAGTAGAGTTTGAAAAACACATTATTGCTCTTAAGCCTGACTCCTTAGTAGAAAACGCTCCCAGGAAGTCCCTGCAATTATCAGCAGGCGAAGACGTATGGGCTCATGCTTTTGATGCCGAAGGTGGCGGTAACCATATCGGCGACTCGATTGAGTTCGACAGCTCAAGCTTTTTAAAGCGTAACAAAGCTGATGTGGATGATACTAATGAGAGTGAGCCAGCAAAATACCCTACCTTTGAAATAGATATGATCAACGCTAGCCCAGGTGGGTACTCGCTAAGTTGGATAGGTGAAGTACCCACCAGCCTGCAAGCGGGTGAAATAATTGGCGTACAAGAAGAAGGTGTGAACCACTGGTCAATTGGCGTCATTCGCTGGATTAGGCAAGCCGCTAACAATCAAGTACCGTTAATTGGTATAGAGCTATTAGCACCTAAAGCTGAAGCGGGTGCAGCACGCCTGATACAAAAAACAGGCAATGACCAACCTTATATGCGTGCTTTAATGTTGCCCGCCATTAAGGCCATTGCTCAACCTGCAACTCTACTGTTACCACACCTTCCTTTTCGCACGGGTCATAAGGTCGAATTACTATTTACCGAGATGCAGGATCGTTTTCAACTGGTTAAGCGATTAACTTCCACCAATAGCTTCTCTCAATTTCAATATCGCTCGACCACGCCGACAAGAGACGAGACGCAGCCGCAAAATTTAATTAGCTCGCTAGGCGACAATTTCGATAACATTTGGAATAAACTTTAACACTACTTATTTTTCCGTTTACTGATAATTACTCTATAATAGGTAGAACGTTACATCTGTATATAGATTTTTATTCTGAGGTTTCTATGTCGAGGGATACCCTCCATTTATTATTATTAACACATAGCCAGAATGAAGCTGAAAACATCATTAGCTTATTACGTAATTCTGGCAGTGCTACGCGTGCACATTTCGTTGAATCTATAGAAGACTTTACTAATCAGCTACAAGAAAAAGTATGGGACCTATTGATTGCCTACCCACAGGTTGGCGACATTCAATCTACCGACTTGTTTAAGCAAATTAAGCGCCTCAATAAAGACCTACCTGTTATTTTAATTAACAGCGATGTCAACGCTATGCTCATGGAGCAAAGCATTCGCCAAGGTGCATGCACCATTGTCCCAAAAGATGAAACCGACTTATTACTGCTAGTAATTCAGCGTGAATTGAATCACTTACGGGCGCGCCGTGAATTACGCACTATGGATATCCGTTTTAGAGATACCGAAAAGCGCTGTCAGCAACTATTAGAAAGCTCTCGTGATGCTATTGCCTACATTCATGACGGCATGCACGTTTTTGCTAACCAAGCTTACTTAGACCTGTTTGGCTATAAGAATACTGACGACTTAGCGGGCATGCCGATTATGGACATGATCGAAAGCTCCGCTCAGCAAGAGTTCAAACGTGTTTTAAGAGAATTACAAAAGAATGTTAACGGCTCATTATCATTAAAAAGCAAAGGCGTTAATGGTGAAGGCAAAACCTTTGACATGGCACTGTCATTTTCTCCAGCAACCTATGCTGACGAAGAATGTACTCAAGTAAGTATTAACTTAAATAATGATAACAGCGAACTACAAGAAAAAATAAGAGAGTTTAGTAGCAAAGACTTATTAACAGGCCTATATAACAAGCCCTACTTCAATTCGAAACTTGATGAAGCAACGACCTTAGCTATACGACAAGGCGCTACTGGCTGTATTTTTTATATCAATATCGACCAGTTTGGCCGTTTCAACTCCGAGTTTGGTATTAGTCATGCCGACACAATCTTATGCGAAGTTGCCAACAAAATTAAAAGCTTGGCTAACTCAACGGATATTTTAGCCCGAGTTGGCGAAGATATTTTCTGCTTGCTACGCCTAGGGATCGGTGCAGAGCAAGCACTCGCTTTGGCTGAAAAGATTCGTTATGAAATTGAGCACTTGCTCATAGAGGTTGGTAATAGAACCGCAACTCTTACGGTAAGTATTGGTGTTGCTTTGATTTCGGAAACAAGCTCACGCTCTGATGATATTTTGCAAAACGCTCATAAAGCCTCAGTGACAGCGCACTCTGACAGCAAAAGAAGCGGCAACGCTGTACACTTATTTCTACCAGAAAGCTCTGAGTCGGAATCTGAAACAAATAATTTAGACAAAGATTTAATAAGTGCCATCAAAGGTAATCGGTTTCATTTACTCTTCCAGCCTTTGCTTAACATCAAGGGCGATGATAACACTGAGCATTATGAAATTTATTTGCGCTTACAAGCGCCTAGTGGCGAAATGCTGTCTGGTGGCGATCTTTTTGATAGCCATGCTATTAGCGAAGATATCAAACGTAAAGTTGACCGCTGGGTATTCATTCAATCGACTAAATTACTAAGTGGCCACCGCACTAAAGGGCATAACACCAAAGTATTTATTAATTTATCTTCAGCCTCATTAACTGATGAAAACCTACCTAACTGGATAGCGGTTGCCTTAAGCGCTTCAGGCTTACCAAAAGGCTCGGTAATACTTCAATTTAATGAAGATGACGCCATCCGTACTTTAAAACAAACTCAAGATTTTACTCTTGCACTACAAGAAAAAGGCATTCCCACTGCTATTAGTCGTTTTGGCTGTGCATTAAACCCGATGCAAAATTTAAAGCGCTTAGCAGTAACATATGTGAAATTAGATGGCTCATTTACTCAAGAGCTTAGCAGCGAGAATGCTTTCAAACACTTAAAGTCGATGTTAGCTAAGCTTCATCAAGAAGAAAAAATAACGATTATCCCGTTAGTAGAGAATGCCGACTCTATGGCATCCTTATGGCAAACAGGCGTGCACTTCTTACAAGGTTATGGTGTGCAAGCGCCACAAGAAGCCATGTCATTTAGTTTTGGTGAAGACGACATCTAAACAAAAAAGCCAGCTACTTAGCTGGCTTTTTTTACTCTTCGATATCTCGATCTCGATACCCTAATAAGTACAATATCCCATCCAACCCTAAAGTGCTGATAGCGTTTTTAGCATTTTCGCGCACTACGGGCTTTGCTCTAAAAGCAATACCTAGGCCTGCTATGCTAAGCATAGGTAAGTCATTAGCACCATCACCCACGGCGATGGTTTGCTCTAACTTTATACCTTCTTTTTCTGCCAGCTCTTTTAGCAATTCTGCTTTTCTAAGACCATCAACCACCCGGCCAGTGACTCGCCCTGTTACTTTGCCATCTTCTATTTCTAAGTCATTGGCAAAGACATAGTCTATACCCAACTTATTTTGTAAATAATGCCCGAAGTAATTAAAGCCGCCCGATAAAATCGCAGTTTTATAGCCTAAGCTGCGCAGGTTTCGAATCAAACGCTCGGCACCCTCAGTCACAGGCAAACGCTCAGCTATGCCTTGAAGTACGTCTGAAGATAAGCCTTTCAACAAGGCCACACGCTGCTCAAAGCTTTGAATGAAGTCTATTTCACCGAGCATGGCACGCTCTGTGATTTCAGCGACTTGCTCACCCACACCCGCGGCGGCGGCAAGCTCATCAATCACCTCAGCTTCAATTAAGGTTGAATCCATATCAAAACAGACCAAGCGGCGCGTACGTCGATAAACATCGTCTTTTTGAAAGGCAATATCCACACCTAGGTCACTGGCTGTTTGTAAAAACTGCGAACGCATTAGGGCATGATCAACCTCACCACGTACAGATATCTCTACACAGGCACGTGTTTTTTGCTCAGGCTGTTGTAAGGAAATTCGCCCGGACAAACGATTAATTTGATCAATATTTAAGCCGTGCTCAGCCACTATAGCTGTGACTTTAGCGATATCAATGGCTTCAATAGTACGGCCTAACAGTGTAATTATATGGCGCGGCTTACCTTGCCCTTGCACCCACTGGTCATAGCTTTCTGGAGTTACTGGAGTAAAACTGACGGATAAGCCTAGTTCGTGCCCACGAAACAAAACATCTTTTAAGACCGCGCCCGACTCTGCTTTTGCAGGAATTGCGGCGAGAATACCTAAAGATAAAGTGTCGTGAATACTTGCTTGACCAATGTCTAAGATAGTAACGCCATACTGAGTCAGTATGGCGCTGATGCTTGATGTAAGCCCGGGCTTATCTGCCCCTGTCACACGAATTAATACAAGCTCGGTCACGGACAGATTCCTCTGCTTTTAAAATGTATCAAACTATATAGGTATAAGCTAAATGCTAAAGGCTAGCAATGTCTGCTTTTACACTGGCAACTACCGCACGCAGTTCTTCGATAAGATCTACAGTTTCATGAACTGATAACGCACGAATACGATCTTGGCTCATTAAAAACAAACCCTTTTCTAACTGCTCTACTTTACTTTGTAACGCTTGTTTAGTGTCGCTCATGGTAAACTCCCAGCTATTTTTGGCAATTAAAGCAGAAAAGCAAAGTTTCCGCTGACGTTGAGTTGAACGCCACGTATAATACCATCATTTATAAGGAATTCCCGCTTAAATTGAGCAATAGTATGTTGAATAAAATTAGTTTTAGGGGAAAACCAAATCTAAGTCAAAGTTGCAGTCTTTTTGTTGCCACACTCGTACTTATAACTGGTCTTATATTAAGTTTTTTATCTTGGTCGAACCTCAACAAACAACTTCACTCCAACCACTTGCAAAGTGTTCAGCAACAGCTGCAACGCTTAACTATTGCTATTGCACCTAGCTTGCTACTGCAAGATCGCATTAGTATTAACATTAACTTGCAAGAATGGAGCAGAGCTTCCGAGCTAAACTTTATTCGCGTATTAAATACCAACCATCAAGCCATTGCCGAAGCAGGCCAGCACCTAGCCAAAAGCATCGAAATCAATCACCCAATTACTCAAGATAATCTCGCTATTGGCTCGATTAAGGCTGAAGTAGACTTCAGCAAAACTAACACCATAGTAACGCGCCAACTTGCTTTAGGCTTAACCATCACCGCCTTATTTACATTATTTAGTGCATTGGTTTCATATCTAATTTGCGAATATTATTTTGGCTACCTACAGCAACTTACTGCTCAACATAAGTTATGGTGTGCTGATAAAAACCAAGCCTTAACATTACCAGCACCCCCTAAACTGCCAGAGCTAATCGATATACACGAAGTGGTTAGCAGCCTAGTCGACCACCAGCAACTTAAAAGTGAGAGCAATGACGCCATTCAACAGTTTGGCCTACTGCAATCGTTAGAACAAAAAAAATTGAAATACCATAGCTGTGCACTGCTTTTTATTGAGATCAAAAACCTTGAGCAATTACAACTAACTCTTAGCGCTCAAGAACTGACCGACTTATTAAACAGGTATTACCAACTACTTGCCCAAGCTAGCAAGCTTTATGGTGGCCGCTTGGAGCGTTACGCTGGTAATGGTGTAGTGGCATTGTTTGGACTACAGTCACCGGACACCCAACAAGCAGCCATGCATGCTTTATACGCTGCTCAGTTATTCTTAGGTATTATTGAACGCAAGCATCAGCACGACGACAGTGCGCACTTTGTTGATTTTCGTTTAGCCAGTCACTGGGGAAATGTATTACTTGCCCCTATAAACAACTCAAACACACGAAAACACCATGAGTTGGTGAGTGATAGTTTACGCTGGGCAGCTCATCTTGCTCATAACAGTGAAAACTTACGCATATTGATTAGCCAAGCTCTTTACGAACAAATCAGCGATAACAAACAAGCGAGTTGGCTTCCGGGATGTGCAGTAACAGACCTACATGGCAACAGCCAAGCTACTTGGTGGTTGGATGCTTTAGAGCAGAAGCAACAGGCGCTTATTCAAAGACAAATTAGTCACATTGCGTCTATTTTATAACTTCCCTGTAAACGCACTGTTACATTAAGTAGATTTTACGCACGATCTCGCTATTTATTTGAACTTTGCTTGCGTTCTAAGCTCGCTGCGCTATCTTTCACCTAGTTGTATTTCCTAATCGCACCAAGAGGATAACCAGTATGGTCCTGAAAAAATTGGGATTGGCAGCAGCAGTGCTGCTTGCAGGAACCCAAATCACCTACGCTAATGATTTACAAATCAATGGCTTCTTAAACGTCACTACTGGCGTGATAGATAACGATAAAATTGAAAATACTTTTACCAACCCTGGTTATGACACTACTTTAGGCTTTGACGCACAAACCCTTGCGGGCTTACAAATTTCTAAAAAAGTGAACGATGATACTTCTGCCACCATTCAGTTAATATCTCGCGGCAAACAGGGCTATAAAACCGAAACCGCTTGGGCGTATATTACTTACGATTTAAGCGACAACACCGCTATTCGTTTCGGTCGCTTGCGTACACCTTTCTTCCAATATTCCGACTTCTTAGAAGTAGGTTATGCTTATAACTGGATCTCCCCTCCAGGAATTGTTTACCGTTTAGACTCCATGTCTGCTTTAACCGGTGTGGATATGACATATCAGTTCACCATGGGCAGACTTGACGGTGCATTCCAAATTTATACTGGTCGCTTTAATGATGACTTTGAGTTACGCGGTGAATCCTATGAGATGGAGCTAACATCGGCAGCTGGTGCTGTATTCAGCCTGAACGCTGGTGACTTCGGTGGTCGTATAAGCTACCACCAAGCGGGGCTCTATATTAATAACTTAGGCACCTCAAACAACAACTCTGACAGAGCTTTAGACGGTCTAGCAGACCTTGCCCTTAGCTTTGGTCTTGGTGATGTATCGCCTACTGGTGAAACCTCAAGCTTTTACCAAGGCTCTCTTTTCTGGGATAACGGCAGCACCTCGTTAATGGGTGAATACACTGCTTTACGTCATGACTCAATCATTCTCAATAATGATAATGCTTGGATGGTCAGTGCTGCCCAACGCTTTGGTGACTTCACCGCGCACGTTACCTACTCTGAGGCAACTGACAGCCTTAAGTCAGGTACAACTGGTATGGCGCAAAGCTTTGCTGTAGCTGAAGAGTCTACTGTGACACTGGGTTTGCGTTATGACTACAACAGCTCGGTTGCCTTTAAAACCGAAGCACACTACATCACTTCAGAACGTGCAGACTCACGTGTCAGTACAGTAAGAAATCTTGCATCTGGTGATTTAGTTGGCGCAGTAAACGCCTCAAACATGGACCTAGACAAAAACACCGGTTCTTTATACACCATCGGCATGAGCATTGTGTTCTAAGGAGAAGACGCTATGAAATTATTTAAATCTTTCTCCAAATTAGCCATCGCTCTTACGCTGCTAGTTAGTAGCGTAGCCTTTGCTGATATGGTTGTGATTGTTAGTGCTAAAAATGCTAACTACGGTTTAGACAAGATTGATATTGAACAAATATTTTTGGGTAAGAAGTCGGCATTTCCTGACGGTGCTAAAGCAGTGCCGGTAGACCAGAATGAAGACTCTGCAGTACGCACAGCATTTAACGATAAAGTATTAGGTAAAACCAGCGGTCAACTTAAGGCTTACTGGTCGCGCTTAATCTTTACTGGTAAAGGCACACCGCCGAAAGAAGCGGGTGCTGATGCCGATATTGTTAAATTAGTAGCAGACGATCCTAGCCTAGTTGGTTATGTCAGCGCTTCAGCTGTTAACGGCTCTGTAAAAGTGGTTTTTGAGTTTTAATTAGCTTAATTAACCAAAAAGGCGGTCAACTTGAATAAAGTTAACCGCCTTTTTTTATGGTTGCTATTTATAGAACCTCTAAATAAAACCTATTTACTCGCTTTCTGATTAGCTTCCAAAATAGGCTTAAGGAAACTGCCGGTAAAGGAGTCTGTGTTGGCAGATACCTGCTCAGGCGTACCTTCTGCGATAATATAGCCGCCTTTAGAGCCGCCTTCAGGGCCTAAATCAATCACCCAATCGGCGGTTTTGATTACGTCTAGGTTATGTTCAATGACCACTATGGTATTACCGCCATCGCGTAAGCGCTGCAATACCGCTAATAACTGTTCAATATCATAAAAATGCAAGCCGGTGGTAGGCTCATCTAAAATATAAAGTGTATTACCTGTATCGCGTTTAGACAGCTCTTTAGCCAGCTTAATACGCTGTGCCTCACCACCAGACAAAGTAGTCGCTGCCTGCCCAAGCTTTATATAACTCAAACCTACGTCTATTAGAGTTTGCAGCTTACGTGCTACAGCTGGGATGGCATCAAAGAACGGACGTGCTTCTTCTACTGTCATGCTCAAGACTTCATGAATATTTTTACCTTTGTAGCGAATATCCAAAGTCTCACGATTATAACGCTTACTATGGCACTGGTCGCAAGGCACGTAGATATCTGCTAAGAAGTGCATTTCTACTTTAATAACGCCATCACCCTGGCAAGCTTCGCAGCGTCCTCCGCGCACGTTAAACGAGAAGCGACCGGCTTTATAACCACGCGCGCGCGCCTCTTGTGTACCGGCAAATAGATCCCGTACCGGTGTAAAAATACCGGTATAAGTAGCGGGGTTAGACCGTGGGGTGCGACCAATCGGACTTTGGTCAATATCGACGACTTTGTCTAACTGCTTTAAGCCTTCGATACTGTCGTGCTCAGCGGCTTTAAGAGTAGTGGCATTATTTAATGCAGTAGCGGCCAACGGCATTAAAGTACGGTTAATTAAGGTGGACTTACCTGACCCTGATACCCCAGTAATACAGGTCATTAAACCTAAGGGAATGGTCAGGTCGACATTGCGCAGGTTATTACCTCGCGCACCTAATAATTTAAGTACTTTATCTTCGTTATAAGGAACCCGCTCTGCTGGAATGGCGATCGATCTTTTACCTGACAAATACTGGCCGGTAATAGAGTTGGGATTGGCTATCACTTCTGCAGGTGTACCTTGGGCAATAATTTCACCCCCATGAACACCGGCACCTGGGCCAATATCAATTAAGTAGTCAGCACTGCGAATAGCGTCTTCATCGTGCTCGACCACAATAACCGTATTACCTAAATCACGCAGATGCACTAAGGTTTGTAATAAGCGATCGTTGTCACGCTGATGCAAGCCAATGGACGGCTCATCGAGAATATACATTACGCCGACTAAGCCAGCACCAATTTGAGACGCCAAGCGAATACGCTGCGCTTCGCCACCTGACAAAGTATCCGAACTGCGGCTAAGCGATAAATAATCTAAGCCTACATTCACTAAAAAGCCTAAGCGCTGACGAATTTCTTTAAGAATTTTTTCGGCAATTTCGCCCTTAGAGCCACTAAGAGTTAAGTTAGTGAAGTACTCAAAAGAGTCTTCAATCGACATGGCTGTACATTCATGAATTGTTTTTTCTCCGACAAACACATGACGCGCTTCACTGCGCAAACGCGAGCCATGACAGCTAGAACAAGCTTGAGCGCTTAAAAACTTAGCTAACTCTTCTTGTATCATGGCCGAGTCTGTTTCGCGGTAACGACGATCCATGTTAGGCAGTACACCTTCAAACGGATGCGCCTTAATGATTTCTTCACCACGAGAGCTTACATAGCTAAAGTTAATCTCTTCAGTACCACTGCCGTACAACAGAATGTCACGCTCTGTTTCGCTAAAGTCTTTAAAAGGCTTATCAATCGGAAAGCCATAATGCTTGGCGACTGAGTTTAAAAGCTGATAGTAATAAATACTGCGTCTATCCCAGCCACGAATGGCACCTTCGCCGATAGTGAGTGATTCATTTTGAATCACTAAGCTTGGATCAAAATACTGTTTAATACCTAAGCCATCGCAGCTAGCACAAGCACCAGCGGGGTTATTAAATGAGAACAATCGAGGCTCTAATTCAGACAGACTGTAGCCACAATGAGGGCAAGAGAAACGCGATGAAAACAACAGCGGTTCAGTTTTAGCATCGTCCATGTTGGCCACCAGCACTAGGCCATTGCTGAGCTCAACACAGGTTTCTAAAGACTCGGCTATGCGCTGCTCAATACCTTCTTTGATCTTGAAGCGATCAACGACTACTTCAATGCTGTGCTTTTTCTTTTTATCTAGCTCTGGGGTGTCGTCTAAATCACAAATTAAACCATTGACACGTACTCGAATAAATCCTTGCGCACGCAGGCCATCAAAAATATGTAAGTGCTCACCTTTGCGGTCTCTAATGACTGGCGCTAGGATCATGTACTTACCTTCTTCAGGTAACGCCATAATCCCATCAACCATTTGGGTGATGGTTTGTGCCTCTAAAGCGACATCATGTTCTGGGCAGCGTGGTGTGCCTACCCGAGCAAACAATAAGCGTAGGTAGTCGTAGATTTCTGTAACCGTACCCACGGTTGAGCGCGGGTTATGTGAAGTCGACTTCTGTTCAATCGAAATGGCAGGCGATAACCCCTCGATCAAATCGACATCAGGCTTTTCCATCATCGATAGAAATTGCCGTGCGTAGGCCGATAGCGACTCCACATATCGCCGCTGGCCCTCGGCATAAAGAGTATCGAAGGCCAGTGATGACTTCCCTGAACCGCTTAAACCGGTAATAACCACTAACTGGTCACGAGGAATATCAACATCGATATTTTTGAGGTTGTGGGTGCGTGCTCCGCGTACTTGAATCTTACTCATAGGTGCTTTCATAAAAGGAAAGCACCTAGTATAGATTATTGTATGCTTTGATTCATGGGTTAATACGCTACTTCAGCAAACTCTTCCAAATGATCTTGCGCCCAGTTAACTGCTTGCATGCGATTTCCCACCCCTAACTTCTTAAATAAGTTATAAATGTGAGTTTTTACCGTGTGCATGCTGACGTTAAGTTGATCGGCAATTTCAGTGTTGGTTGCGCCTGTAGCCGTTAACTGCAGTATTTGTATCTCACGCTTAGTTAAAGCGGTATCTATAACCACTTTCGGCTTTGGCTTTTGTCTGGTGCGATATAGGTAATCTGCCATCAACTGCCTTGGGAACCAGTACTCACCTAGAAACAAAGCTTCTATACCCTTGCACAGTTGCTGCTGGGTGGTGTCTTGCTGGAACAAGCCTGTCACAACTGGCCATGCGATAAGTTTTTCTACTGGGTGGGATGGCGGCACTGCGAAAAATGCCACTCGTATATCTAAGGCTTGGCAATATATCTGTTCTAACAACTCATTGATTTTCTCTATGCGTGATAGTTCTGCGTCAATGAGTATTAAGGTGGGTCTTTTATCGACATTCCATTCATCTTTCCAAGAAGGGCGACTAGCTAACTGGCAATCTGCATCCGTATGTTGATTTAGATAACCTACCAGAATGGAATTCTGTAAGTTTTGTTGCCCAAATAGAATAATACGACCCTTTTCTTGCTTTTTCATAACATAACTCCTTGTATGTATGTTGTTGCACCCTATCAAATTTTTATCCATTCTGTGCTGATAAGGTATATTAATCCTATTCTCTCGAATTCTAAAAAAATATCCAGCGCTTTTATCGGTACCCTGGTTCCACTTAGGTAGTGGTTAAATGCGATAACTGCAGCGAAATAATGTAAACTACTCTTTTATAAATTTGAATCACCCTTAATCAGTAGGGATCTTAATCTATGCCTAATGCTTCCGACTCTTTTCCTAACACAAGCATCATGAACTCCATTGAAAAACGCGCCGCCACCTCTTTAGCCTCTTTATACGCCTTGCGCATGCTGGGTTTATTTATGGTGCTGCCAGTGATGATGGAAGAAGGGCAAAAACTCGAAGGTGCTACTGTTAGCTTACTTGGTTTGGCTATGGGTATTTATGGTTTAACCCAAGCCTTGTTGCAAATTCCAGCGGGCACTCTGTCTGATCGTTTTGGTAGAAAACCGATCATTGTTGGTGGTTTAATAATATTCGCCATTGGTAGCATCATTGCTGCTTCCGCCGATACTATCTGGATGATGCTGTTTGGCCGTGCGTTACAAGGTGCCGGTGCTATAGCCAGCGCCATTATGGCACTACTAACAGACCTAACTCGTGAAGAGCATCGCATGAAGGCGATGGCAACGGTTGGTGTGAGTATTGGTTTATCCTTTTCTGTTGCCTTGGTCTTAGGCCCTTGGCTAGCCAGCATCGGTGGTTTGCCTCTTATCTTTGGCTTAACCGCTGCCTTGGCAATTGGTGGTGTTTTTGTAGTACTGTTTGCCATTCCGACTCCGCCTAAGCAAACCCACAGAGACTCAATTGCAGTTTGGAGTGAAGTATTAGTACAAATTCGTAATCGTGAATTGTGGCCATTAAATACGGGGATCTTCTTATTACACGCTCTAATGGTGGCAATTTTTGTTGCTATTCCTAAAGAGTTATCTACCCTAGGCGTTGCTGCAGAATACCGTAGCTGGGTGTATTTACCGACCCTATTAGTCGCCTTTGTGTTGATGGTGCCCTTTATCATAATTGCTGAAAAAAAGAAGCACATGAAAGGTGTAGTAATCAGCGGCGCAGGTATTATTGCACTGAGTTTGTTGATGATGGTGGCAGCAAGTGAGCTATGGCACTGGATTATTGCCATGATGCTGTATTTTTGGGGCTTCAACCTAATGGAAGCGAGCCTACCTTCATGGCTAAGTAAGGTTGCTCCTGCGGGCGCTAAAGGCAGTGCCATGGGCGTATATTCCACCATGCAGTTTTTAGGCGCCTTTGTCGGCGGCGGTGTTGGTGGCTGGCTATATAGCCAATACGGTAGCGATCAATTATTCTTAGCGTTTGCGGTCTTAATTATTATCTGGCTGTTATTATTGTCATTTAGCCCTGCACCAAAATATTTAACCAGTGTGCGCTTAGAGGCAAGCAGTGGTTGCAGTGAAACACAACTTGCACAACTTAAAGCTTTAGCCGGTGTTGCAGAAGTAAACCAGCTCAGCGAAGAAGGTGCTGTATATTTAAAAGTTAATGCTGACACTTTCGATTACCAACGTGCATCAGCCATAATTCAAGCATAGGAGAAAAATATGAGCCGTAGTGTAAACAAAGTCACCTTAATTGGTACGGTTGGTCGCGACCCTGAAACTCGCTTTTCGCCGGGTGGCAGCGCCATTGCCAACTTCAGTCTGGCAACTAACGAAAGTTACAACGACAAGAATACTGGTCAACGCGTAGAAAATACTGAATGGCACCGCATTGTTGCTTTTGGCAAGCTAGCCGAAATCATCCAGCAGTACGTTAAAAAAGGCAGCAAACTTTATATTGAAGGTAAACTGCGCACTAATGAGTGGGAAAAAGACGGCATTAAGCGTTACAGTACCGACATTATTACCAATGAAATGGTAATGCTGGACCGTGCACCTGCGGGCGGTGATAACGCTGGCTTTGCTGGCCAACCTCAAGGGCAAGCCAACAACCCTTATGGCGGTGGCGCTTACCAAGGCGGCCAAGCGGCTTACCCTAATCAAGCGGCTCCTGCCCCACAAGCTCAGCCACAGATGCAGGCTCAGAGCTATCAACAACAAGGTTATCCACAGCAGAATGCCGGTGGTTATAATCCAGGTCATGCTCCGCAGTATCAACCACAAGCACAAGCACAACCTCAAAACCCAATGCAACAAGCACCACAACAACAAGCACCACAACAACCTGTCGCACAGCCGCAACCAAGCAATCAGTTTGATGGCCCGGAAGACGATATTCCGTTTTGACGGATACCTAAGATAGTTATTGTAAAGAATGATTACAGAGCCCCTTATAGTAGGGGCTTTTTTATTTTCAAATATTAGCTTTTATTAAGCAAGTGCTCTTCAATATCTCTTAAGCGCTCTTTACCAAACCACATTTCTTTGCCAACAAAGAAGGTCGGTACACCAAAAACGCCTCGCTCTACTGCCTGTTCGGTATTATCAATCAATTGTTGTTTGGTTTCTGCTGCGGCAATGTTGGCCAGTATGGCATCAGCGTCCATCTGAGCAACACGCAATACTTTTTCGATGATTGCTAAATCATCCAACTTCTCGCCTTGCTCCCACATGGCTGTAAACATCTGATCAACGTACTGTTCAAAACAACCTAATTGTTGGCTGACGATAGCCCCGCGCATAACCTGCAAGCTATTCACAGGAAAGTACGGATTTACCTTGTATTGATTTAGCTGATGCTTGTTTACAAAGCGACGCAGCTCGAGCATTTCATAATCCATTTTATAACGGATATTAGCGTAGGCTACTAAAGGTGACTGATTATTAGTGGCCTTAAAAACACCGCCAAGCAAGCATGGAATATACTTAACTTTGACACCTGTACGCGCCTGTAGCTGTGGCAACACTTTGTGACATAAGTAAGCATTAGGGCTTGCAAAATCAAAGTAAAACTCTAAAGCAGTCATAACGCCCTCCTGTTGTTTTTTACCCATGTTATTGAATTCTAACGACTTAGTACTTGGGTGTAAGCGCTAGCTTTTAGCAACAATGGTTTGCAGTGTGAAATATGTTCCTAACTGTAACTCCAGCGTATCACCTTCTGCTAACGGCCCCACACCAACAGGCGTTCCCGTTAAGATAACGTCACCAGGGTTGAGGGTAAAGATAGTGCTCATATAAGCAATTAACGAAACAATCGGAAACAGCATCTGCGCGCTGTTGCCTTGTTGTTGAATCTTACCGTTACGCTTTAAGCTGAACTCAACATTTTCTAAGTCTGCAACCTGGTCAATGTCGATGAAATGAGAAAGAGGACTAGCGCCGTCAAAGGCTTTAGCTGCCTCCCATGGATGGCCTTGTTTTTTAAGCTGGTCTTGTACATCACGTAAGGTCAAATCTAAAGCCAACCCGACTCCCGCAATGGCATTATGAGCTTCAGTTTCGGTAGCGCTCTGCAATCGATTTTTAATAAGAATAGCTACTTCCAGCTCATGATGAACACTGCCCCATTGTGATGGAATGTTTATTTGTGGGGTCAAAGCCACTGCAGCATCAGCAGGCTTTATAAACAGTAAGGGCGTGCTTGGCACTGGGTTGTTTAGTTCAGCGGCATGGGCTGCGTAATTACGTCCTACACAGACGCACTTACCTACGGCATAAGGGAAAGGCTTGCTCTCTAAGACTGCGGTGTACATATAAAATCACCAAAACAATTAAGTGTTTTACTCTAACTCAATTGTTTTAACCTGCCTAGATTATCTAAGTAAATCAGCGAGCTCGCGATTCACTTCTTGCGGGTTAGCTAGGTTCAGTTCTAATAAACGTCGCAAGGTGGTAAGGCTATCAATATCCAAAGAGTCACACTTACAACCAGCCACATCAGCATCTAGGTGCATTAGAATACATTGCATATCAATGGTTTCTTCCGGTGTAAGCGTTATCCTTACGTTTAATTCTTGTCCTGTTTGCCACTGTGCATTGGCTGGCAGCACCAACAATATGCCACGCAAGCTGATATCAATGCAGTGCGTTTCATAATATTGACCGGCTATATCTACCTCTACTTTTTGTAGAAAGCTTACTCGTTTAAAGCGTCGATGTTCCATGGCCGTACCCCTGCTGTTATTAGTATAGGTGTAGACGGAAAATGACGAAGCGCAAGCTAAGTAAGCGTCAGTCAGCCACATAATTTGTTCTTAGTGACTGACTGACGCTCAACACTAGTTAGTGCTGCTTAGTTAAGCTAAACGCTTGTATTTCATACGCTTAGGTTGAGCATCATTGCCTAAACGTTTTTTACGGTCTTCTTCATATTCAGTGTAGTTACCTTCAAAGAAAGTCACTTTAGAATCACCTTCGTAAGCCAGTATGTGAGTGGCCACTCGGTCTAAGAACCAACGGTCATGCGAAATCACCATAACGGAGCCGGGGAACGCATCAATCGCCTCTTCTAAAGCACGCAGTGTTTCAATATCCAAGTCGTTGGAAGGTTCGTCTAGCAACAGTACGTTAGCGCCTTGCTTCAAGGTATAAGCTAGCTGTAAACGGCCACGCTCACCGCCAGATAGGTCGCCTACTCGTTTTTGTTGATCGCCACCTTTAAAGTTGAAACGGCCAATATAAGAACGGCTTGGATATTCTTTACCATTAATGGTGAGCATGTCTTGACCATCTGAAATAGCTTCCCAAACGGTTTTCTTATCGTCTAGCTCATCACGCAGCTGTTCGACAAAAGCCAAATCAACGGTTTCACCAACAACAATCTCACCTGAATCAGGTTGCTCTTGTCCGGCGATCATCCGGAACAAGGTAGACTTACCCGCACCGTTACCACCAATAATACCGACAATAGCACCTGCTGGAACGGTGAAGCTAAGGTCATCGATCAGTACGCGGTCGCCGTAAGATTTGGTGACATTATGAAATTCAATTACTTTGTTGCCAAGACGCTGACCTGGTGGAATATAAATCTCATTGGTTTCGTTGCGAGCCTGGAACTCACGCGAGTTCATTTCTTCAAAGCGCGCCATACGTGCCTTGCTCTTAGACTGCCTTCCTTTTGCACCTTTGCGTACCCATTCAAGCTCATGCTTAATGGCCTTGGTGTGGGCGTCTTCTTGTTTCTTTTCTTGCACTAAGCGCGCTTCTTTGGTTTCTAACCAAGTGGTGTAGTTGCCTTCATAAGGAATACCATGACCACGGTCGAGCTCTAGAATCCACTCGGCACAGTTATCTAAGAAGTAACGGTCATGCGTAATGGCTACTACAGTGCCTGGGTACTCTTCTAAAAACTGTTCCAACCAAGCCACCGACTCCGCATCTAAGTGGTTAGTAGGCTCGTCTAAGAGCAGCATGTCGGGCTTAGACATAAGCAAACGACACAAGGCCACCCGACGACGCTCTCCACCAGAAAGCTTAGAGACGTCAGCATCCCAAGGCGGTAGTCGCAAAGCATCGGCGGCTACTTCCATTTGTCTTTCTATATCGTGGCCATCGGAAGCTTCGATAATGGCTTCCAACTCGCCTTGTTGTTTGGCTAGTTTGTCAAAGTCAGCATCGGGCTCTGCGTACGCGGCGTACACAGCATCCAACTTTTCACGGGCCTCCATTAACTCTTTCAGACCATCCTCAACGTTACCTTTTACGTCTTTGTTCAAATCCAGTTCAGGCTCTTGGGGTAGATAACCAATGCTCAACCCCGGCTGCGGTCTTGCCTCGCCAATAAAGTCGGTGTCGACACCTGCCATGATTCTTAATAAGGTAGATTTACCAGAACCATTTAAGCCAAGCACACCGATTTTCGCGCCCGGAAAAAAGGACAACGAGATATCACGCAAAATTTGTCGTTTTGGCGGAACTACCTTACCTAAACGATTCATAGTAAACACATATTGAGACATTTTAATTTCCTCTAAGAATTAAGCGCAAAAGTACTTAAATGTGCCTGTAATAGCAAACTTCCTGAATTAAACGCTATACTCATGTATTAAAAGTAACAGCTGTCGGACTTCTAATAATAATGCACATCAATAACAAAGACTTTTTAAACTCAACAAAAATTCATATACCTGCACTATTACTAAGCACGCTTTTTCTGGCCGCCTTGCTTATTTATAATACCGTACAAAGTTGGCAGCTTGAACAGCAGCGAATCTCTCAAGAAGCCCAGCAAACAATAGAAAACTATGTGCAGCAGTCGACCCTGCTAGCTCAGGCGAGTTATCGAACTAACAGCATGATAACAATTAACAACAATGGCTTAATCGAACAAGCACTACGTAAATCAGCCAGCATTCCGCAACTCAATAACGCCATTGAACATTCTATTTTTAATTACACTGGGTATTTTATTTTTAATAAACAGGGTGATTTACTGCTAAATGATGGCGAGGCGCTCAGCACAAGCGAAGCCGACGATGTATGGAGTAACATTAACAACAACAAAATTAGAGAAGGGTTGTTTGTATTACGCTATAGCGATAATGGTGGTTTCTATTTTTATAACCGTTTTACCACCGCCGACCACGAGAACCTATACTTTGTTAGCAGGCGCTCATTCAGCAGCCTCTCTAGCATTATTTACAAAGGTGACTTCAATAACTTTGAAATGCTGCTGATTGACAATAGAACTCAAGGCATTTCCATGCGCAAAGACATGTATGCAGAGTCGCAAAAAGAACCTTCTCTCACCGAAAGAGAACAAAATAGTATTATTTATCGTACCCCCATTCCCTTAACGCATTGGGATGTAGCGGCCATATCGGTAGAGAAACACCAAGCAACTTGGTTGCTGGTAAAGCAGCCTATCTATGTTCTCATCGTCTATTTGATTTTGAATATTTTCTTTTGGTCTTTATTGCATTATCAGCGCAAGAAAACCTTATTTTTTCGTGAAAAGCATGACGAGCAGGAGTTCTTTTCTAGACAGGTTTTAAATTCGATCAGCGATGCTCTTATAGCAACCGATAGCGACGGCAACATTCAATACACTAACAGTCAAGCCCAGTTGCTTTTGACTAAATTAGGTCATGATTCATTTAAACTTGAGAATCTAAAAGAGTTAATTAACAACTCTTCAGCCTTATGGAATAAAGGCTTAACTCATATTGAGCTTAAGGAAAGCGCTACCAATCTACACCCACTCCAATTTAATGTTGATGAAGAAATCATTACTTTTGAACAATCTTGCAGCTTGATATTAAGAGAAAATAAAATCACCAGTTACATCTGGCTGTTGCACGATATAACTTTGGAAACAGAACACAAGAAAACAGCATTTCTTAACGAAGAGCGCTATAGAGCATTGTTTAACGAGGCAGGGGTTGGCCACTGTGTTTTTGATATAAGCGCTATAGATACTGATGGTATTACTCTGGTAGACACCAACCAAACAGCCTTTGAGATGACTGAAGCTGATAGCGTTGAACTATTCTTAAGCGAAACGCGACGCTTAACCACCGACAATGAAGGTGCATTCACCAACGAACTCAAGAAAGCTATTGATAAAGGTCTAAAAAAGGTTGAGTTCGAACTTCCTCTCACCACCTTTAAAAACAACTTAAAACACTTTTGGGTATCCGCAAACTTAAATTCAAACTTGGACAGTCATTCACACATTCTCGCTAGTTTTACCGATATTACTGAGCAAGTTAACATTCACCAAACGATTAAAGAGCGTGAGCTGTTCTGGGAAAGCGTTATGGCTTCCATTCCTAATGTTATTTACATCATGGAGCCACATCCCGACACCTTCCATCAAGCTATTTACTTCAACCGTAGCTTAAGTGAACTGCTAGGCTACGAAGCACCACCTAAGACGCAAGGCAGTTGGCTGGAGTATATTGTCGCGGAAGATCACGAAAGAATTCGTCAACTAATTATAAATACTATGGTGTCGCAACCTAAAGAGATTTCAGAGGTTTCTGCGCGCTTTACACACGCGGACGGCAGCCTTCGGATTATTAAGTTTCGTAACACCCCGTTTAAGGTTGAAGATGGAAAAATCACCCAGTACGTTGGCATAGCCCGAGACATTACTGAAGAGTTTGAACAACAAGAGTTGATACTAGAATCCGAACGTCGCTACCGCTTATTAACAGAAAACATCAGTGACATTATTTGGACCACGGATGTTAACTTAAACTTCAATTTTGTCAGTCCATCTGTACTTAAAATTCTTGGCTACAAACCCAGTGAACTCGTTGAAAGCAATCTGGTTAATCTTTTTACGAAAAGAGACATCATTGATGTCACCAAGCGGCTTGAGCGCAGCCTTGAAGCAATTAAAGATGAAGCTGGAGACGGCCATTCTTCGCATAAAATCATCATCCAAAAAGACTTACGTGTTTACAAAAAAGACGGCACACAAATTTTACTAGAAATACAAGCCAGCCCTCTTTGGAATGACTCCAAAGAGCTTATAGGTATTATTGGCATCAGTCGCGACGTCACTCTAGCTCGACAGCTGGATGATGAGCTAAAGCTGTCTGCGGAAGTGTTTGCCAACTCCAACGAAGCGATCATTATTACCGATCGACACTTGAACGTCGTTAACTCCAACCCTGCCTTTTATCGCCTTATTGGCTATAGTTCTGATCAGCTAATAGGTAAAAAACCGAAATTCTTTGTTAGTCCAAAACAATACAACTCAGAGTTCATTGGCACCATAAAGTCCGCTTTAGAGGCCGAGGGGTACTGGCAAGGAGAAATTGATTACATCCACAAAGATGGTAGCACTCGAACCGCTTGGTCAGGTGTCAGTGCCATGCTTAACGATGACAACGATGTCCAAAGATTGATCATTATTTTGTCGGATATAACTGACCGAAAGAGCATTGAAGCAAACATTCATCGCCTCGCTTATTATGATTCCTTAACAGGCTTAGCTAATCGCAGTCAGCTGAATGCGCACCTCAAAAACATGCTAGCTTCTGCCCAAGAATCAAACGAAGCCTTTGCTTTATTGTTCCTAGATTTAGACCGTTTCAAGCCAATCAACGACACCATGGGCCATCCTGCTGGTGACTTAGTATTAATAGACGTCGCTAAGCGTTTAGCCAACAGTGTTAAACAAATGGATCTAGTGTGCCGTATGGGTGGTGATGAGTTCACCATCGCCTTAACGCCGCAGCCAAACTCACAAGCCGCCGCCGAGGTTGCTCTGTCTGTAGGCCATCGAATTCTTGAGCAACTAAGCCAACCCTACTATGTTGATAAGCAGGAAGTATTCTTAAGCGGCAGTATTGGCATAGCTATCTATCCGCAAGATGGCCTATCTGTTACCGAGCTATTGAAAAACGCTGACATGGCCATGTATCACGCCAAAGACCTTGGCCGTAACAACGTACAGTTTTACAAGCTGTCGATGAACGAAAAGGCTAAAAAGCAATTAGAAATTGAAAACGATCTACGTCACGTAGTAGAGCGTCAAGAACTGGAGCTGTATTACCAACCACAGCACTCAGCAAATACTAGCGTTGCTGTTGCAGCCGAAGCGTTACTGCGCTGGAACCACCCAGTCAAAGGCCTAATGATTCCTGATCAGTTTATTTCCATCATGGAAGACTCTGGCTTAATTGTCAGTATTGGCCAATGGGTATTAGAGCAAGCTTGCCGACAATTTATGCAATGGGACGCTCAAGGTCTTGGCTTAAAACGGATTGCGGTAAACGTATCAGCGCGTCAGTTTCACCAGAAAGATTTCGCTAGTATGGTAAGCAACGCCATCGAACAAACAGGCATTCAAGCCCACCAGCTAGAGCTGGAGCTAACCGAAAGTATTTTGATTCAAGACTTAAATCAAACTCTAAGCATTCTTCACTCGTTGCGGGCAATGGGTGTTCGAATTGCAATTGACGATTTTGGCACCGGTTATTCTTCATTAAACTACTTAAAGCAGTTCCCCGTAGATACCTTGAAAATCGACCGCACCTTTATACAGAACTTGCCCGACAATACTGATGATGCCCAAATCACTCGTACTATTATCGCCATGGCACACAACCTTGGTATGGGCGTTATTGCTGAAGGTGTCGAAACGGCCGAGCAACTTGCGTTCATCCAGTCTACTCAGTGCGAAGAAGTGCAGGGGTTTTATTTTAGTAAACCCTTACCCGCTGCTTTATTGATCGATCATTTACAGGGAAAAAGTAGAAGTGAGTAACTTTCAAGCACAGTATGATTGCTTCTCAAGTGCCAGATGCGTTTGTTTAGGCTAAAATAGCCATCTTTAAAATTTCTTACCCGTCACCCCTAATGAGGAAGGTATAATGTTTAGCCGCAAAATGAATATTGCCGACTATGATCCTATCGTTTGGAACGCCATCAAAGCCGAAGATGGTCGCCAAGAAGATCATATCGAATTAATCGCTTCTGAGAACTACACTAGCCCGCGTGTTATGGAAGCTCAAGGCACCCAGCTAACCAACAAATACGCTGAAGGTTACCCTGGCAAGCGTTATTACGGCGGCTGTGAGCACGTTGATATTATTGAACAACTTGCTATTGATCGTGCTAAAGAATTATTCGGTGCAGGTTACGCTAACGTACAGCCACACTCTGGCTCACAAGCAAACGCCGCTGTTTATTTTTCTTTATGTGAACCAGGTGACACCATTTTAGGTATGAGCTTAGCTCATGGTGGCCACTTAACTCATGGCGCGGGCGTTTCTTTCTCTGGCCGTGTTTACAACTCTATTCAGTACGGCATCAAGCCTGAAACTGGCGAAATCGACTATGAAGAAGTTGAACGTTTAGCGCTTGAGCACAAGCCTAAGATGATCGTAGCGGGTTTCTCAGCTTACTCGCGCGTGGTTGATTGGCAGCGTTTCCGTGAGATCGCCGACAAAGTAGGCGCTTACTTATTTGTTGATATGGCACACGTTGCAGGTCTTATTGCAGCGGGCGTTTACCCGTCGCCAGTAGGTATTGCTGACGTAGTGACTACGACTACCCACAAAACTTTGCGTGGCCCGCGTGGTGGTTTGATTTTGGCAAACGACAACGAAGAGCTTAATAAGCGTCTAAACTTCGCAGTATTCCCAGAATCTCAGGGCGGCCCATTAATGCATGTGATTGCTGCTAAAGCAATTTGCTTTAAAGAAGCCATGGAGCCTGAATACAAAACTTACCAAGCGCAAGTAGTAGAAAACGCTCGTGCCATGGGTAAAGTCTTTATCGAACGTGGTATCAATATCATTTCTGACGGTACTGATAACCACTTACTATTAGTTAACCTAATTGGTAAAGAATATACCGGTAAAGATGCTGATGCTGCTTTAGGTCGCGCTAACATTACTGTTAACAAAAACGCTGTTCCTAACGATCCGCGCCCTGCTTTCGTTACTTCTGGTTTACGTGTTGGTACTCCTGCGATTACTACCCGTGGCTTTAAAGAAGAACAATCTATCCAGTTAACTCACTGGATCTGTGATGTGCTAGACGCATTAGAGAACGGTAACTCGGACCAAGTTGAAGCTGAAGTGAAAGCTAAAGTACTTGCCCTGTGTGCACAGTTCCCTGTTTACACAAACTAAGCTTTAGCCAAGCAGCAGTTCAAGTCTGATTTTTAGACTTTACGCCCTACTTCTACAGTAGGGCGTTTTCGTTTAAGGCCTATTATTTCACTCAATATTCAATTTTTTAACAATTTGGGGTTTACTATTTCCTCGGTTTTTATTAGAGGGCTGGAAGTTCTATGTTAAATCTCTTAAAATCAACCACCTTTCCCTTACTGCTCTTTAACTATGCACTGTCCATTTTGTACTTTTTTAGATACCAAAGTGATCGATTCACGTTTAGTTGCTAATGGCGACCAAATTCGTCGTCGTCGTGAGTGTCATAGCTGTGGGGAACGCTTTACCACTTTTGAAAGTGCCGAGTTAGTGATGCCACGCATCATTAAACAAAATGGTACTCGCCAGCCCTTCAATGAAGATAAGCTGCGTTCGGGTATTCAGCGCGCTTTAGAGAAAAGACCGGTCAGCGTAGAAGATGTTGAAGCAGCGGTCGCTCGTATTAAACAAAAACTCAGAAGCTCAGGTGAGCGTGAAATAAACAGCCATAAGCTAGGCGAATTTGTTATGGATGAATTACGCCAGTTAGACCAGGTCGCTTATGTCCGCTTTGCTTCTGTTTATCGTAGTTTTAAAGACCTTGACGAGTTTCGCGCAGAGATAGAGCTTTTATCTCCCGCTCGCCGTACAGGTGAAGAATGAACCATGAGTCATACATGTCGCGAGCATTGCAGCTGGCACGTTTAGGCCTCTATTCCTCCAGCCCTAACCCTAGAGTGGGCTGCGTTATTGTAAAAGATGATAAAATCATTGGGGAAGGTTGGCATCAGAAAGCCGGCCAAGCTCATGCTGAAGTTAATGCTCTAGCACAGGCAGGCAGTGCCGCTAAAGGCGCTACCGCTTACGTTACGTTAGAACCCTGCAGCCATTTCGGCCTGACTCCGCCCTGCGCTCAAGCATTAATTAATGCCGGTATTAGAACAGTAGTGGGTGCTTGTTCGGACCCTAACCCCAAAGTATCTGGCCAAGGCTATCAAGCACTTACCAACGCAGGCATTAACGTAATCACCCCCTGCTTAGAAAAGCAGGCACAAAATTTAAACGCTGGTTTTATTCTGCGCATGCAAACAGGGTTGCCCAAAGTACAAATTAAATTAGCGCAAAGCCTAGATGGCCGCACCGCTATGGCCAGCGGTGAAAGTCAATGGATTACAGGCCCTGCTGCTCGTCAAGACGTGCAACGTTTACGCGCGCAAAGCTGCGCTATTGTTACTGGCACGGATTCAGTTTTAATTGATGACCCTTCAATGACAGTAAGACCGGAAGAATTGGGGCTTAAATTGGATGCAAAGCTTTGGCGGCAACCATTACGTGTTATTATTGACGGTCAGCAACGCTTAAGCGGCAAGGAAAAGATATTTCAGCAGACTGGCGCTATTTTAGTAGCAGTTAACGATGCCAACTTGGTCTCAATAAATCGCTCGCCAAGCTTAGGTGATTTAAGTATTTGGCAAAGCCCAAGCACAGCAGACGGTAAAATTAGCCTGACAGCCTTGTTAAAAGAACTCGGGCAACGTGGCTGTAATAATGTTTTGGTAGAAACCGGCGCGCAATTAGCCGGTGCTTTTATTCAACAGGGGTTGGTACAAGAACTGGTAGTGTACTGTGCACCAACTCTGCTCGGCTGCAACGCTCGACCATTAGTAAGTTTAGAGTTAGAAGAAATGGCACAACAGATACGCGGCCAATGGCAAGATATACGCATGGTCGGCGACGATATAAGGCTAACACTAAGCTTAAAGACTAATTCTCAAATTTAATTTTCAATACAGAAGCTGATTCCTATGTCCTTAAACACAATTGAAGAAATTATTGCCGATATCCAACAAGGCAAAATGGTCATTCTTATGGACGATGAAGACCGTGAAAATGAAGGCGATATTATTATTGCTGCAGAAAAAGTTACTCCTGCCATCATTAACTTTATGGCCGGCGAAGCACGCGGCTTAATCTGCCTGACTTTAACTGGCGAACGCTGCGACTTCCTTGGTTTACCCTCAATGGTAAGCGGTGGTAACGGCTCAAAATATGGCACGCCTTTTACTATTTCCATCGAGGCTGCTGAAGGTGTAACCACCGGTATTTCTGCCTATGATCGCGCCACTACTATCTTAGCTGCTGTTAATCCTATGGCTAAGGCCGAAGACATTGTTCAGCCTGGGCATATATTCCCCTTACGTGCTCGTGATGGTGGAGTACTTAGCCGCGCGGGTCACACTGAAGCAGGTTGTGACCTTGCCCGCTTAGCTGGCCTAACACCTGCAGCGGCTATTATTGAAGTAATGAATCCAGACGGCACTATGGCGCGTCGCCCAGAATTAGAAGCTTTCGCACAAAAACACGGTATTAAAATTGGCACCATTGCCGACCTGATTCATTACCGCATGTCGAATGAAAAAACGGTTGAGAAAATCAGCTCAGATCTTATTCAAACAGAATTTGGCGAGTTTACCTTGCACCGCTTCTTTGACCGCGTGCAGGAAGAAACCCACATCGCCTTAACTCACGGTGAAATCATTGAAGACGAGCCAGTATTAGTACGCGTACAAAACAAAAACTTATTACGTGATGCTTTTGGTGCGCTTTATCCAAACTCAGACAGCTGGTCTACCCGTCAAGCTATGAAGCGTATTGCTGATGAAGGTAAAGGCGTGATCGTTATGTTATCACCCAGCGCTGGCGACGATATTGATGATCAAGTGAGTTTGCTCTTAGGACAACCCAAAGCTCAGCGTGCGGTTAACAAAGATTCACCGGGTGCGTTTTTAACCATTGGTACTGGCTCACAAATTTTACGTGAACTTAACGTACGCAAAATGCGCTTATTAAGCACAGAGATTAAGTACGGTGGCATCTCTGGCTTTAACTTAGAAATTACTGAATACATCCCTTTTAATGAATAATTTTAGGAAAAGACTATGAAACATATTGAAGTTATAGAAGGCAACTTAACGCCAAATGATGGCCACTATGCCATTATTGTTGGCCGTTGGAATTCTTTTGTGGTTGAAAGCCTATTAGAAGGTGCAGTTGATTCATTAATGCGTCATGGCGTAAATGAAGACCAGATCACTATTATTCGTGCGCCTGGTGCTTTTGAAATCCCACTGATCGCTAAAGCAGCAGCAGAGTCTGATAAGTACGATGCCATCATTGCTCTGGGTGCGGTTATTCGTGGTGGCACTCCACACTTTGAATACGTAGCTGGCGAATGTGTTAGTGGCTTGACCTCTGTCTCTCTTAGCACCGGTATTCCCATTACCTTTGGTGTGTTAACTGTAGATACCATCGAACAAGCGATCGAACGTGCTGGTACAAAAGCAGGGAACAAAGGCGAAGAAGCCGCTATGACTGCCTTTGAAATGGTTTCTTTACTACAAGCAATGGAAGACTAATTCATGTCAAAAGCCACCCCCGCAGCCCGTCGTAAGGCTCGGCATTATGCGGTACAAGCATTGTACCAATGGCAACTGGCAGGAGCTGACCTAATCACCATCGAAGCCGAGTTTCGCGCTGACAATGACATGAGCAAAGTAGACGTCGAGTATTTTCACGACGTTTTGCATGGCATTCCACGCGAGAAAAAAAGCTTAGATGATAAGATTTCTCCCTTGCTGGATCGTCGTCTCAATGAAATGACTCCAGTAGAACTTGCCATAGTTCGCTTGGGCGCTTATGAAATGATCTATCGAGTTGATGTCCCTTATAAAGTGGTCATTAACGAAGCGATCGAACTGACTAAGAAATTTGGTGCCACTGACGGCCATAAGTTTATTAACGGTGTGTTAGATAAACTTGCCCAGCGTGAACGCCAAGTTGAGATTCGTGGTCCTCGCTAAATAACAGTATGGAGCTAAGAATGAATAGCGCTCAATCAGCTAACGAGTTTGCTTTGATTAAGCAGTATTTCAGCCAAGGCTTCCCACTGCACGATAATACTGTTTTGGCGGTCGGCGATGATTGTTCTGTTGTTAGCCCGCCACAACAGCATACGCTGGTACAAAGTTTAGATACCTTTGTCGCTAACCTGCACTTCCCTGAGCTTGCTCCAGCCGACCTAATAGCAGAACGCTGCTTACGCAGTGCCACTTCTGACTTAGCTGCTATGGGCGCACAACCTTATGGCTTCCATCTGGGTTTAACCTTACCAGACGCTAACACGGCTTGGCTGTCTAAGTTCAGCCAAGGTCTAAAAGACTGCGCGCACACCATGAGCATGAGCTTGTTAGGTGGTGACACCACCAAAGGCAAACAACGCGTTATCAGTATTGCTGTGTTTGGCTGGTTGCCTGCCGGTAAAGGCTTACTTAGAAGTGGCGCTCAAATAGGTGATCAGGTCTGGGTATCAGACACTATTGGCAATGCCGCCTTAGCCTTAACGCAGGTACTTAAGCAGCCCGACGATATAACCGGTCTGGCCAAGCATTATTATTACCCCACCATTCAGATCCCACTTGGCCAAAAACTTTTAGATACAGCGACCAGCTGCATGGATATTTCCGATGGCTTACTACAGGACGCAGCGCACTTAGCTAAAGCATCCAATGTTAGTCTTATATTGGATGCAGAGTCTATTCCTACTGCTGTGGAATATGAGCACCCACTGTGGCTTAGCTGTCTCACCGGTGGTGATGACTACCAGTTATTATTTACTGCGCCTCAAGAACGCCATCACGACCTGCTTAGCTTAAGTTTAGAACACAGCGGCCTACGTTGTATTGGTACAGTCGTTGAGCAAACTACTGAGATGGTAATGCTATTTAAACAACAGCAGCCTATTCAGCTACCGGAACATACCGGCTTTTCACACTTCTAAGCGCTATCCACTCTAGAGAAAATCAGCATGAGACAAACACGGTTTACTTTTATCTTGGTATTATTCAGCGCCTTACTTGGTGCCTCACTGATTTCTTTACCGGCCAGTGCTGGCAATCGTTACATCAACGTAAGTGGCGACGGGCAAGTTGAAGCATGGCCTGACTTTTCAACCATTCAAATTCTAATAAGTGCTGAAGATAAAACGGCCAGCACCGCTAAAGCCAAAGTAGACAAGGCCATGAATGCTATACTCGACCTTAGCCAAGAACTGAATATAGAAAAGAAAGATATAGAGGCCGCCCGCCTAACTAACCAGCCAGTGTATGACTGGCTTAATAACGAGCGTAAACTTCGCGGCGAACGCGTTTCGCGTAATGTGGCAATCACATTGCGCCAGCTGGATCTACACAGCAACTTACTGCACAAGCTTTTACAACAAGACAATATTCACATTCAGCACAGTCAAAGCGGCTTCGATGACCCTGCCGCCTTAAGTCTTCAAGCAACCAACCTCGCTTTGCAACAAGCTAGGAGCAAAGCCGAAAGTATGGCGAATACTCTGGGCAATCGCTTAGGCAAAGTCTTAAGTATTGATGAACAGAGCCAACAATTTACACCTTTAAGAGCAGAGGCGCGCATGCTTAGTATGAGTGCTGATAACGCACCGACTGAACCGGCACCAATGATCTTGCAAAAAGAGACAATCAAGGGCAGCGTCCAAGTACGCTTTGAGCTGAAATAAAATGCTAACTCCTACTTTAAGAAAAGGCATCTACCGCCATTACAAAGGCAATATGTACCAAGTCATTGACCTAGTGCAGCACAGCGAAACCCAAGAATGGTTAGTGCTGTATAAAGCACTTTATGAAGACTATTCTTCATGGGTACGGCCTTTTACCATGTTCTGCGAACAGGTACAGACCGAGCAAGGTCTACTGCCTCGTTTTGAACTCACACTGGCCTTAGAAGCCCAATAATATGACACCCGCTATTAAACTCGCCAAAAAATCCGGAATTGAATTTAAACTGCATGAGTATCTTCATGACCCAACCTCTCAGTCTTATGGCGAGGAGGCAGCTAAATTATTAGGTTTAAACCCTGCACAGGTTTTTAAAACCTTATTGGTCAGCTTAAATAGCCAGCCTAATAATCTAGCAGTGGCCGTTATTCCTGTTTCTCATCAGCTCAGCTTAAAAGCCATCGCGAAAAGCTTGAATGCTAAAAAAGCTGAAATGGCAGACCCCAAATTAGCTGAGAAAACTACCGGTTATATAGTGGGTGGCATAAGCCCATTAGGACAAAAGAAGCGTTTGCCGACTGTTATCGATCAAAGCGCGGAAGGCTTTAGTAGCATTAACGTTAGTGCAGGTAAGCGCGGATTAGAAATTGAGCTAAGTCCACAAGATTTGGTCCAGTTAACCCATGCTCATTTTGCTTATTTAACAGCGGAATAGTGCTTAAGCCTTTACCCCAGCACTTTGCTTGGGCAAAATACCCTCTTTCTTCCACAAAGATAAATCATGCTGGCATTGCGTACTTACTTTATTATTATGCTCTTAGGCTTTTTAAGCGCTTGCACAGTCTCGCCCTATAAAGCCGCTGAGAAGAGCCTAGATTATGATTACACTCCCGGCTACTTAGACGAAGTAATATCGCCGGGCGTGCATGTCGTTGAAATCCAAGGTGGCAAACCAAACTTACTGGTTAATAAAGAACAAGAATTATTGCGTATGCAAGAGCACTGGAAAAAGCGCAGCAAAGAATTATGTCAACACGGCTATCGTGGCGAGTCTGAAATTATTGCTGCATCACAAGCACGTATAGAAAAATTACGTTGCACTACTGAATCCTGTAAAAACCACCCGCTAGTATCTGGCATTATATGGTGTCATCAGCGTTACTACTTATAGAGCTATTAGTTTTTAGTTAATCCCTTGGGATCTAACAGTCGCTCTAATTTCTCTCTCGACAAATCGGTATTTTCTTCTGCCACATCAATGATTGGCCTTTTTTCTGCATAAGCTTGCTTGGCAATTTGCGCGGCCTTACTGTAACCAATTATTGGATTTAAAGCGGTAACCAAAATTGGATTTCGCGCTAATGCTTTCGTTAGGCTTTCCTCATTAACGGTAAATCCTGCAATAGCCTGATCTGCCAGCAAACGACTTACGTTAGCCAACAGCTCCAAGCTCTCACAAAGATTACGTGCCACCAATGGCAACATCACATTAAGCTCAAAATTTCCCGACTGCCCTGCAATTGTAATTGCAGCATCATTACCTATCACTTGTGCCGCCACCATGGCCGCAGCCTCAGGTATCACTGGATTAACCTTGCCCGGCATGATCGAAGAACCTGGTTGCAATGCAGGCAAGGCTATTTCTGCTATGCCCGACAATGGCCCTGAATTCATCCAGCGTAAATCATTAGAGATTTTCATAAGGCTTACGGCCGCTGCTTTTAATAAGCCCGATAAAGCTACCGCGGTATCTTGACTGGCAATTAAAGCAAATTTGTTAGCCGCAGGGGTAAACTCTAAGTTTGTTTTTTTACTCAGCTGGCGGCAAAACGTAAGTGCTAAGTCTGGGTGAGCGTTCACCCCCGTACCAACGGCGGTACCGCCCTGAGCTACCGTTTGAATAACTGTTTGGAATTGTTTTAAATTATCTATATTTTGTTTAATTTGTGCAGACCAAGCCAATAAACTTTGATCCATTCTAACCGGCAATGCATCCATTAAATGGGTACGTCCGGTTTTAACATAGTTCTTTAGAGTTTCTGCTTTATTTTCTATTGTTAGCTGCAAATGCTGTAAAGCGGGAATGAGCTGCTGCTCTAACAGCAAAGCAGCACTGACATGAATTGCAGTAGGAATAGTATCATTGCTGCTTTGGCCACAGTTTACATGGTCATTAGGGTCAACCTCTTTTCCTAAAGCTTGGCTGGCAAGATGAGCCAGCACTTCATTTGCATTCATATTGGTACTGGTGCCAGAACCCGTTTGAAACACGTCTAAGGGAAAGTGCTGCATAAGGTGTTGATCATCTAACAAAGATTCAACCGCCCCACAGATTGCAGTTGCAACCTCATCATCAAGCTCACCCAACTCTGAATTAGCTCGCGCGGCAGCGGCCTTGATTATTAATACAGCTTTTATAAATGCCAGTGGTAACGGCTGACCACTAATAGGAAAGTTGTTTATTGCACGCTGAGTTTGTGCGCCATAGAGGGCTCCGACAGGAACCCTTAGCTCACCCATGCTATCGTGTTCAACTCTATAGTCACTCATCATTGATACTCCGGTATAACCTAGTATTCAACTCAGAATAGCACCGTACAGATAAAGCGGGTAGGTCAGTGTTTAGAGTTGCTGTAAAAAATCACGATAAACCTGTGCTGATTCCTTGGGCACTTCCATCATTGGCATATGGCCAATGTCATGGAAAATATGAACCTGCACATTGTCAATACCGGCCTGCCATATGGGTACAGCGCTGATATCTAACAACCGATCTTTATCACCCCACCAAACCATTGCCGGTGCGATAATTTTATCTAAATCATTTTCGACAGAGTCACTTTGCGAAAAATCATTAAATATTTTTTCTAACTGATCTTTACGACTAATGTATTTATTACTAACTGCCTCAGTAACCATATCCGGCATAAAGGGACGCTTATGCATGGTCATCGCAAAGAACCGATCGAAGTCTTGGCGGTTATTAACCAAAAAAGGGTTGTGACCTTGTTCAAGCATTTTATATAAATCACTGTGTTCTGGTGACATAACACCGGCCGCGTCAATCATCACTGCAGAAAGTGTTTTATCAGGATAGTTAATAGCTAAGGTTGCAGTTAAAAAGCCACCCATGGAATTACCAATAAAGTGCGCTTGTTCGATGCCGAGCTCATCCATTAGTGCTACAACACGCTTGGCCTGAGCAGGCATACTGTAATTCCAGTCTGCATTGTAAGGGGTATCACCATGACCGGCTAAATCTGGTATTATTATTTGATAGTCAACGGCAAAATGCTTAGCAAAACGTATCCAAACATTTTTATCTGAACTGTAGCCATGCAGCATAATCAAGGTTGGCTTGCTTGGTTTAGCATGAATATAATAAGACATTTCCATTTCGCCAATATCAGCTTTATTCGCTTCAAGCCCTGCCAAACTAGACTCTAACCTCATGCTGTTGTCATACAACACTTGCCCAATTTCGCCATAATTCCCTATAAGCCCACCAAATAAAAACATTAAAACGAGGGGGACAATTAATAACAGTGTTTTCTTCATATAGCGCCTTAAATATTATTATTCGAGTAAGTGCTAGTTATACCCTTAAACTCTAGTGTATTGACAGGTTAATTCAGGCAAAATATGTAAAATTATCTTCAAGGTGGAAATTGTTAAATGAAAAAATGGCTATTGGCGTTAGTACTTCTTACAACTCTTACCGCCTGCTCAACCAGTCCTACCGGTCGTTCTCAGCTAATGATTGTGTCACCAAAGTCAGCCATAGTGGAATCTGAAAAGGCGTATATCAGCACTATGCAAGAATTAGACACAAACAAGCAACTGCTGACAGATCCTACTTGGGTAAATCGCATTCAAACCATCAGTGGCCGCCTAATAAGTGAGGCTGTTAGCAAATATCCAGATAGTAAAGATTGGCGTTGGAGTGTAGCGATTATTGATGACCCCGAGATGCTAAATGCTTGGTGTATGGCTGGCGGCCGTATGGCTATTTACAGTGGCATCGTTCTCAAGCTTGACTTAAACGATGATGAAATAGCACAGATCATAGGGCATGAAATAGCACATGCCTTAGCTAATCACACCGCTGAACGTATGTCGCGCGCCACACTTATGAATGCAGGCTTAGCAGTTACTGCACAAGCAGTAGAAGGCAATCAAATGGCGCTTGGTGGTGCCGCAATGGCCGCCAAACTGGCCATAGAGTTACCTAATAGTCGCACTGCTGAATCTGAAGCCGATAGAATTGGAATCGAACTGGCTGCACGTGCGGGTTACGCCCCAGAAGCCGCAGTAACCCTTTGGCAGAAAATGGAAAAAGCAGCCGGTGGCAGTACCCCTGCATTCCTAAGTACTCACCCTTCGTCGAGCAATCGTGCGGGTGAGCTGGCTAAGCTGGGCACTGAAATGCGTGCATTAAACCCAACCATGAAAAAATCGAGTGTGCATGCCGTTAAAATAGTGACTTCGAGTAAAGAAATCTGACTTTAGTATACATCGCCTATTTTCGACTATAGGCGATTTACGACTACTTCCTAGGCGACAAGTCAATAACTCTAAGGTTTTCTTCCTCCCCATCTATTATTATATTTGGGGCTCTCTCTGATGGTATATATATACCATCGTAAATAGAGCTAGAACCTTTGCTTGTTTGGTAATTAACGTCTTCGCCACCTCTAAATTTGCTTGTCATATGCTGGAAGCTACCGTTGTTACCTTCATTAATTTCTTTGCCACTCATCCCAGAGCAAGCTGAGAGTAAAGCTAAAAAAACTACAGCAATGAATAAGCTCTTCATAACTAATCCTGCCCCTTAGATTAATAATCTATAAAAAATGTTCTTCAGCTTTTTGGTAACATTTTACTATATATAAGTTTTTCATAAGGTAGAGACCATTCAATAAAACCTACGTAATACGCTAGTTTCTTATTTTCAACCAAGCCTTCTTGTAGCTCTTGATGAAGCTGTGGAGATAATACCCTAGAACCATTCGTCCTGTACTTGCTCAGGTTATTAAAATCAATTGGTGTTTTATATTGATTGTCCTTAAACCCCACATATATAGGTGCCGCATACAAAAGAAATAAAACAAAAGCCGAGATCAGAACAAAAGCAACTTCTCTATTCAAGAAAAAAAGAAATAGAAATGAAACCGTATACAGCAATGCCAAACCGTTAAGAAGTATTGATATTAATGAAACGGTCACGGCAAACGGCGGTATGTACAGTGCTTTAATAGCATCGGTACCAATCTCAATCAAATCATCACGCTGAGTAAAATCTTGTCGAGAATACATTCTTTTTCTTACTTCAGGAGCCAAATTAGGGATATATACATCGTTTTTAAAATTGGTAAGATCTTTGGATTCGATAATTTCAATCAACTGGTTATAGCTGTTTTGATCAATATCTGGCAGTCGTTTTCTAATTCGATTTTCTACTGCTTTACTTCTAACAAATTGCGACCATGAGATTGAAACATCTCCAGCAGTAAGGCCCGCTTTCTTAAGCTCGTCGTGCAATGTGGATAAGTATTTATCCTTTTCGCCTTCAACCTTAGCGTCATACAACTTTAAGAAATAGCCTTTTCGGTATCGAAAGTTGGCAGGATCAATGGATAACCCTGTCTCGTTACCCATTTTATTTAGTAAGTGAGGGTTAAACATAAATGCATTTTTGTTTAATCCCACTGGTAACGGAGCAATTGATTTCTCAAACTTACCAGATATTTGTGCAGTAATAACTTCTTTGATTTTACTACGTGTTGGACAGGTGTCTTTATAACACCAAACATTGGGATCAACAGGGCGCCCGAAGTTTTTTTGCATGGAGTCACGATACTGCTGCTGAGCTTTTGCATTGTTTTTATAACGAAAATATTGAGTTAGATTTTTCTCAAACTCATCAATTTTTACTAATGAAGTATTCTCTTCAATTTTTTTATTAACATCATGGCTTGCATTGGAGTATTCGATCCAATACCTATCCACTTCTTTCATGAAATTGGTATACGATTGACCGCGGTCTTTATTAGCATCAAATAATGCTTTGTTTATATCCAATCGAGCCTTATGAATTTGATCGTAGCTCTTAGTTATCTCATCAATTCCAGTCTTAAGTTGCGATCGTTTGCGCATATAATCGCCTTCATTACGCTTAGTGTAAATCTGTGCGAACTTGTGCGTCCCGACCTCTATAACACGGTCTACCAAACCTGAATCAAGCTGTGTGATTAAGAATATATTGGCGATTTTCACACGATCTTCGACCGTTAACGTTCGTTTTGAAATATGTTTTTTATCAATAAGCTCTTTATAGGTAAACTCGTTTTTTAGTAATCCAAACTTAAATATATTAACGTAATACGCTTCATAAGCGCGCTGGTAATTATCTGCAACAATTTTATCTAAAAGCTTATCAAGCGTGACATAGACAGTCAGAGTAGATAAAGCCATTAAAATTATTAACACGGGATAGCGTATAAGAAAATATTCAGATCGTCGTGCTATGTAAAAAATAATCGGAAATAAAAATATGGTTGCCCCTATAGCTGCCAATAGATGGCCGCGTAAGCTTAATGAGTTTAAGTCAGAATTAGTGGCATCTGGATTACTAGCGAAATCAAGAACTGAGACATGGTAATCACCCTCTAAAAGCAAATACACAACACGAGCGGCCAATAATAGTAAAAATATAAGCACAGGATAGCGTGCTTTATTACCAACATTACTGCTTGTGCTCATGCTTTATGTATTCCTTAACTTTATTAGTCACTCTGAGACAATAAATTAAAACAGCCTCTCTTTGGCCGAACATTCTAATCCATTTACTTGTCTTTTACCTCAACACATACCATTCCAATACCGAATCCTATCGTCTTTCACGAGCCCTATGGGCAGCTAAATGCTTTCTGTATAGGCAATAAACCACTTTCAGACCTACTCAGACTCGTGCCATCCAGGCACTCACCCTTCGGGGAGCTAAGTGCTTTCCTATAGACAATAAAAAACCCCGCTAGGCATACCTAGCGGGGTTGTTTTATTTAAGAGCTTGACGATGACCTACTCTCACATGGGGAAGCCCCACACTACCATCGGC
>SMEQ01000029.1_pt1 | contig 48130 bp, 51 predicted proteins | sample 2456281 | NCBI WGS metagenome assembly SMEQ01 (sample SAMN10132596, study PRJNA489261) | soil metagenome | isolation source: day1 antibiotic-loamy sand soil ammended with raw manure from dairy cow... | place: USA | collected 2015-04-01
AATTGCAGCGGCATCTATCATGCCTTTACTGATCGTTGCAGTAACTTCGCCACCGGCCAAATAGGCACCAGCAAATTCAAAAACTACCGCGATCATTAACGCTTGACGAATCGTTAAGACTCTAGAGCCCACCGATGTTGCCATCGCATTAGCAACATCGTTAGCCCCTAAACCCCACGCTACAAAAAAGCCAAACATACACGCAAGAATAATCAGTATATGGCCGTACTCAGCAATCAATATCATGTGTTCTATCTCTGTTTAAAACTCAATAAGTACTAGCGAGCAACAATCACATGCACGTGATCGCCAACTTTTTGGGCGCTGTTAGCTAACTTACCTATTTGATCAATGATCTTATACATGAATACCACATCAACCGGTGGTAGCTTTGCTTCTAGTTTACGCAGTTGGGCGCGGATTTTTATTTCGATATCGTCATTATCGTGTTCTAAATGCCCCAACGTACTGACTAGTCTTTTGACGGTTTCAACTTCCTTGCCGCTAAATCCTGTTTCTAATAGCTCATCGAGCTCATCAATAACGTTCTTTGCTTTCCAAACAACTGCCAAAGCAGACTCGACAAAAAACATCACATCGTCACGCATGCTTTCAGGAAACTGCATTTCCCGACCTAGCATGAGGCCAGCGATATCCTTTGAGATATTCGCCACTTTATCTTGATGGCTGACCATAGTTAGTAGATCGTTACGCGGGATTGCCATAAATAGACTGCGTGGTAGCTGTAAGCGTATTTGTTTTTTCTCATCATCCGCTTGGTTTTCAAGCTTCTTAATGTATTGGTAGCATTCTGCTGCGCGTTGCCAATCACCATTATTGGAAGCCTTAAAAAACTCAATGACATGCTCAGCACAGCTGACCACACTGCCCATATGCTCTTGTAAAGGCTTAATCGGTGAGCGCGCAAATAACTGCGTTAATGAATGAGTTCCTAACATAATATGACCTGCTTATTTCCCGTAGTTCAAAATATTGAATGTAACAGCATGTTTAAGTAATAGAAACAAACCTACCCGTAATGGCGCGGGATTATACGCATTTTAGCCGCGACCACACTATTTTTATCTTTTTGTAATATACGCTAAGGCTTGATTTCCCATGCTAGGTCGACAGTTTAATCGTCTAACCAATCGTCATCATCAAATTCACTATTATCAAAATCATCTTCCACTTGCCCATCATGAATAGAGAACTGACGTTGCTGCCAATAGGCCGTGCGGTAAAATGTATACTTATCGCCGCCAATCAATGCTTCTGCTTTTAGCAAATCTGCACGCCCATCAATCACACGCAACCCCCATATACCATAACGCGTATAGGCATCATCGATTGTGTAGCTAATGGGGTTGCTATATAGATCAACCGGCAATCCCACAGCACCACGGAATGTCGACGGCCCAAGAAAAGGCAGCACCAAATAATTGCCCGATGGCACACCCCAAACCGCCAGGGTTTGTGCGAAATCTTCTTTTTGCTTGTGGATGCCCATTAATTCAGCGATATCAAAAATGCCCACCACACCCAAGGTGCTATTAATCAAGAAGCGCAATAGCGCTTTACCTGAGGACTTAGGCTTGCCCTGTAATATGGCGTTAAGGCTAGTCGGTAGCTCGCCAATATTACCAAACACATTACTCACCCCTTGGTCTAATACCTCAGGCATGATGAACTGATAACTTTTAGCAACGGGGCGCAATACCCACCTATCCAGACCATCATTAAAAGTAAACACCTTGCGATTCCAGTTTTCCCAAGGGTCTTTTAATTCTTCTGCCCCCGCATGGGGGAACATTGCCAGTAAAAGCAATAGCGTGAATATTCGATGAAACATGTTAAATAAGATGCTCTTTAATACGTTCAGCCGCGACTTGTAAATCATCGGTCTCAGCAAACGCCAAACCGGTAAAATTAAAATCTTCCAAGGCATTGGCCGGCATAACATGCACGTGCACATGCGGCACTTCAAAGCCTGCAATCACCAAGCCTACACGCTGACAAAAAAACGCTTTTTTAACCGCTTTAGCGAGCTTTTTACTGATGCGCATTAAGTGGCTTGCTAAATCATCACTTAAGTCATCCCAGTGATCAATTTCTTGCCGTGGAATAACCAGTAGATGCCCAGGATTAACCGGCTGTATCGTCATAATGGCAACACAATAATCATCCTGCCAAACAAAGTGACCGGGTATTTTCCCATCGATAATCTGTGTAAATATACTGCTCATAGCCCACCCTACTTCTGCGGTAAATTGTTTAACAAGCTGGATAAAGTGCCCCGTAGACGCACTTCGATAGCTTTACGGCCTGCTAGATTATAGCCTTCTGTAATTAACTGCCAATCTTGGTTTAATAAAAACTTATCCACTAACAAGCCTAAATCTTCGTGCTCCGCAGTGGCAGCAAAATACAAAACCATCGCATGCACGCTAACTAATGTTTGCTCATAACCGCGGCGCGCCTCACTGTAGGCCACCGCTTGCTGCGCCATATGTTGCGTTAGCGGAAAATCAGCGTTTCTTAATAAGGCGATAATAGTCTCAGCGTCCATTGCTTGGTTTTGCATCAATAACAACAAGCTGATGTGTTGGTAAAAGTGTTGATGCAAGCGCGCCACATCGTTTTCAACCACGCCCGCTAATGCCTTGATCATCACGCAAGCATAAAGCCCAGTTGAGGATTCTTTATGGCTACCGATACGGCAAGGGCGAAAACCAGCGTTTTGCCAGAATCGAATAAGCGGACTGTCTGCCGAGAAACTGGCACCGATAAAATCGCCTTGCAGCTGCTGCTCCACATGCTGCAATAGCCGACTGCCTAAACCTTGATTTTGCAGATCAGGGCGCACAGCGATGCGCAATACACGCCAAAATCGCTTATTCAGCAAATCAAAACCATCACCGAATAAGACTTGCGGCAGTATATGCCCTGCGCAACGCCGCCCTTGATGCAATTGTTGCTGCCAGTGTGCACTAAATTCACCTTCGCACATCAATAAGGCTGCAGCAGTAATCACGCCGCCTTGTTTGACAACAAAAATACGCAATAAAGGATGATCTAATAATAAACGTAAATCGTCAGGGCTTGTTTGATAATGCGCCAACAATAAAACCGTTAATAGCTGGCGTAATAGCTGCTCATCGCCTATTAATTCCGCCTGCTCTAGCGTTGCAAACTCAGCATCATCCAAAGGGTTTGCTGGCGTCAAAGCCGTGTCTAACAATAACAATCGGTTAACCCATTGTTCTAAAGGATCACCCTGTGCCCAACGTAAAGGCAAGCGCAGCTTTAGTTGCTTGAGCTGCGGCATGGTTTGCTGAAGATAAGGCAAGAACCGCAACTCAAAACCACGGCCATTACCTTCATAGCCATGCAAGGTGGTCGAAAAAACAATACGCGTAAAGTGCTGCGTGCATTGCTTTAATAAAGCCGTTGGTATCGCCGCAGCCTCATCAATAATGAGTAATCGGCAAGCCGGCTTTTTTTGCAGTAACTCGTCGATAGGGTAAAAATCAATCGAGCTTTCACCGTGCCTATACTGCGTACGCCCCGCTTCTTGCGCTAACTGTTGGGCGATATGCTGAAACAATACGCTGACCGATTCCACACCTGGCGCACAGACAGCAATACGAATGCTTTGCTGCTGCATCAGTTTTGCGCAAGCAATACCTAAAGCACTGGACTTACCTCGCCCTCTATCGGCCGATAAAACCATGGGCCGTTTGGCACGCCCCAAAGCTGTTTTCTCAATCCACGCAATTGCTTGTTGTTGTTCGCTGTAATCAATCTGCGCTTGTCTAGAGTTGATCAGCTGTGGCGCATGAAAAGCATGATCAGTAATGGCCACACGGTGTGAGAAAGCTTGCAAAAAATCAGCACAACGCTGTAAAAAATGGCCTGGCACTTGCAGCTCGCGATCGGCAACACTTAACATGCGCCTATAGTCAGGATCAGCAAAGCTTGGCCAATGCGCCAACGCCGGGGTTAACAGTATAAGTACCCCACCACCGCGTAAACTTGCACTTAACATACCTAAAACACTAGGATTAAAACCATCGTAGGCATTGATCAATAGTGCATCACACTCACTGCCCAATAACCTTTGTGCCTGCTGCAAATCCGTCCCTACACTTTGCACAGGCGCTAGCTGCAAAGCATGGATGAGCATTTCGCTGTATTGCTTAGCCCACGCTTGCTCACCTTCAAGATGAATCAGCGCGCGCCAACGATGACTACGGCATTGGCGCAGATAGGCTTGCAGACTTTGCTTCTCAGATAGGCTTAGGTTCACTTTGTTTTCAAATCCAATTGATAGTATCTTGCAGCCGACGATAACAATATTGTGGCGTATTATTGTATTTTTATCATCGCCTGTTTTGAACCGACTCTACAATTAGCTTTCGAGATCTTTATGTTTAAACGTATTAGCGTACAACAAGCCAAAACACTGCTAGAGCAAGAACATGCTCAATGTATTGATATTCGTGATGATTTATCTTACCAGCAGGGCCACATCACAGACGCCGCGCTTATCAATAACAACAATATTGGCCAGTGGATAGAGCAGGCGACAAAAGATAAACTGCTTATCGTCTATTGCTACCATGGTAATGCTAGCCAATCTGCCGCTCAGTATTTGTATGAACAAGGCTTTCATGAAGCTTACAGCATGGATGGCGGCTTTGAAGCTTGGCGCATGCTCTACCCCAACGATATCGATCGCGACTAAACGCTAGCCTATCTTGGTCTTATAACGCGCGCGAATATTGCGGATAAAGTCCGGCATAGTAATCGGTGTTATTTGGTGATAAAAACGGATAAGCACTTGTAAGAAAGGCGTGTATAAGCACCAGCGAATGCGCTCCATGCGGTGATGCGTAGCCTGATAACCTAAATAGACCAGCTCATCGGTTTTCTCGCGGTTATCGATTCGACTGTAATAGCGCAAATCTAAATCAACAACCACATTCGCATCGCGCAGCTGTGATTGGGTTTTTGTATTGATAGCTATATCAAAGGCATTATTGATCACATCAATCACCGATACCGCCGCAGGATAATTGACACCACCGCTTAGGATGACTGCGATAATTACATTAGCGCCCAAAGGCTTTAAAGCGGACACCGGTACATTTTCAACCAGCACACCATCCACATATTCTTGACCATCAATTTCTACCGGCACAAAAAGACCCGGCACGGCTGATGAAGCAGCAACCGCTTTGGCTAAATTACCCTCGGTAAAAATGGTTTTTTCACCTGTCAGCAAATTAGTCGCCACTATCGCTAAAGGGATTTTAGCATCTTCAATAGCTACATCCCCCAACACGTCTACGAGTAATTTTTGCAAACGTTCCGTGGTGGAAAAGCCTTTTTTCTTTAAAGTAAAACCACTAACACTACCCATGCTGATTTCACGGGCAATAGCATGAATCTCATCGACGCTTTTGCCAAACGCATACAAAGCCGCAATCGCTGCGCCTATACTGGTGCCACTAATAGCATGCAAGGGGATATTCTGTTCTTCCAGCGCTTTTAATACGCCAATGTGGACAGCGCCTCTAGCTGCGCCACCACCTAATGCGAGACCTATCTTAGAACGAAAAAGTGACATAAAACGTTATTAAACCTAAAGAATCGCAAAGTAATGGGAAAAATTTGCTTGTCGTTGTTGGGATTACATAAAATTTATGCTGTAATCTGCGCCCTTGAATATCCATTCATCCACTTATATCAGAAAAAGGCACCAAGGATTCTACATGATTACATACGATGCGCCAGATACAAAATCGGCACTACAAGCGAAGTTTGATGCTCAGAAAATTGCCTTTGGACCGGTTGTTTTTCAAGCGACCATTGCTATGCGTGACCTTGGCATATTAGAAATGCTGTATAAGGCTAAAGATAAGGGTGTTACCGCAGCTGCTATTAGCGAAAAAACCGGCATTTCCCTTTATGGTGTAAAAACACTTCTAGAAATTGGCCTGAGTTCCGGCATCGCCCGCCTCGTGGATGACAACTATTTTATCACCAAGACCGGCTTCTTTTTATTAAAAGACGAACTAACGCGCGTTAATATTAACTTTATCAATGATGTTTGCTACAAAGGCTTGTTTGACTTAAAAGAAGCCATTACCGATGAAACGCCTGCGGGCTTAAAAGTATTCGGCGAGTGGGACACCATTTATGAAGGCTTATCGTCTTTACCTGATGATGTTCAAACGAGCTGGTTTGAGTTTGATCACTACTACTCCGATGTCGCTTTCCCTAAGGTTCTCCCTTTGGTGTTTAGCAAGCCGGTAAAAACCATGTTAGACGTAGGCGGCAACACCGGTAAATGGGCGATCAAAGCAACACAGTTCAACGAAGACGTACAAGTAACTATTGTCGATTTGCCTGGTCAGTTAGCCAAAGCGAAGAAAAACGTAGAAGCGGCAGGCTTATCCGACCGCGTCAACTTCCACACCACCAACTTGCTATCCGACGAAGCCCAGCTACCCACAGGTGCTGATGCTATTTGGATGAGTCAGTTTTTGGATTGTTTTTCACAGCCAGAAATCACAAGCATCCTAAAGCGCGCTGCCAAGGCTATGTCTCCCCATACTTCCGTCTATATTTTAGAGACCTATTGGGATAGACAACGATTTGAGGCGGCTGCATTTAGCTTACATGCGACCTCTTTGTACTTTACCGCCATGGCTAACGGTAATAGCAAGATGTACCATAGCGACGAAATGAAAGAATGCATTGCTAACGCTGGCTTAAAAGTCGTGCAACAAATTGACGATATCGGCATAGGTCACACCTTGATTGAGTGCAAGCTGGCTTAATGCCAGCTTTAGAAACACGACAGACTGCGTGTTTCTATAAAGCGTTTTACAACAACTAAAACAAACATTACAGTATAGTTAGCTTTGTTTAGCTAGCCACCAAAACTAGGCAATTGAATGCGCATGAATCTACGTAAATTATCATCAGCCGCGGCCATCACTCTTGTGTGTGGCTTGCCCGCAGCAGCCCAAGCCGATATCAGTGATCGCTTTACCTTTTCAGGTTTTGCCTCGTTTATAGCGGCAAAGTCTCTAGAAAAAGATGAGCCTTATGGTGATGCGACTGCAAAAGTGCCACACGCCACTGAGCTGCGCGACTATAGCAAGCTCGGTTTACGGGTTAGCGTCGACTTATTAGATAATCTTAGCTTCACCACGCAAATGCTAGCCGATGGTAGCAACGAGTTCGAACCGGAGTTCGACTGGATTTTTCTAAGCTACAATATAACCCCTGACCTAGCGCTGCATATGGGTAAATATGTTACCAACTACTTTATGTATTCGGATTATGCCGATATCAGCTATGCTTATCACTGGGTAGAAGCGCCTGATGCTATTTACGGTACTAACCTGAACAAAACACTCGAAGGCGCTAAGCTGGTCTGGAATAGCCGCATGGGTGCTGGTTGGACATCTGAACTGTCATTATCGGTCGGTAAGGATGAAGCCGATTTAGGCAAGGTAGGCGTTAAAGGTGCTACCCTTGAGATGGATCGTGCCACCGGTATTGCATGGCAAGTCGATCACGAATGGCTTAGCTTGCGTGCCAGCTATATGCGTTCAAAAACTAGCGCCAACCTAACTGGCACACAGCTTGATATTGATGGAATCCTAGCGCTAGCTGCAAGCAACCCCATGATGCCGTTTACTGCTGCTCAGTTAGGCCAAATACTCAACGATACTTCTTTGCGTAAATCACTTTCTTGGCAGAGCGCTGACGCACAGTTTATGGGCCTAGGCGGCTCACTAAATTTTGAGCATGTATTCGCTGTTGCCGAAATCACCTACGCAGACATGCAAGATACTATAGCGATAGGCAAACAAACCTCCGCTTATTTAACGGTGGGTACTTACTTACCCAAAAACACCTCCATCGCTTTAACCATTTATGAGAAGCGCAATGATGTCAACAAAAACATCGAGCGCAAGCTTGCACAAGGAACCGCTACAGCCATTGCTAATAATCCAGCAGACGCAGCTGCCATTGGCGCTGCTTCAGCTGTTATAGACAACGTGTTACTACAAACCCAAGAACGTAAGCGCGACGGCATCACCGTCAGTGGCCGCTGGGATTTCCACTCTAACGCCTCTTTAAAAGCCGAATATACCTATGAGCAGCAAACACACTACCCTCTTGGTCTAAAAGATAAAATTACACCCAATGTCGTTCGCCTTGGCATTGACTTAGTTTTCTAAGGAATACAAACAATGAAAGCACTTAAATTAATCACACTCACCAGCTTGCTTTGTTTTGGCTGGCTAACGCAGGCACATGCTGCTATTGCAATTATTATTCACCCCGATAATCAAACACAATTTGATGAGCGTACCGTGCGTCAACTTTTTTTGGGGCAGATTAAAACCTTCCCCGACGGCAGTGAAGCACGCGCCTACGATAACCTCGGTAACAGTGATTTACGCAGCGCCTTTATCACTAAAGTCTTACGTCGCAACGAAAACACCATGAATGCATACTGGGCTAGGATGATTTTTACCGCCAAAGCGACACCGCCACAAGAGCTGCCAAACTCTGCTAGCGTTATTAAAACTGTCGCAGCCAATAAAAATGCCATCGGTTACATAGACGCTGAAGAAGTCGATAGCAGTGTTCGCGTGATTGTCACCCTAGAATAAGTCCATTTTTCCTTGCCGTATTACATTCAACGATACGATACGGCAAGGCCTCCTAAGAACCACTAAACACCACGACTGAAGACCCGCTGCATAATCTTCTAGCGCCGCTTGCGGCTAACCCACAAAAAACCTAAAATATAAGACGTCAGCTCAACCACTAATCGAGATGTATCCTATGAAAATGATTACCGCAATTATCAAGCCTTTTAAGCTGGAAGATGTGCGTGAAAGCCTATCTGAACTAGGTCTTTCCGGCATGACAGTCGAAGAAGTAAAAGGTTTTGGTCGGCAAAAAGGACATACCGAACTTTACCGTGGTGCAGAATATGTTGTTGATTTTTTACCGAAAATAAAAATCATGATCGCTGTAACAGACGACAATGTGGAGCCTGCAATTGAAGCCATCATTAAAGCTGCAAATACAGGCAAAATAGGCGACGGGAAAATCTTTGTTTCTCCCTTAGAGCAAGTTGTTCGTATTCGTACAGGCGACACTGGCCCTATCGCACTATAAGTACAAGAGCCGCATTATGCGGCTAATAAAATACCGCTCTTGCACCTTGTTCACTAGGGATAAGCTGCAAGGTTTTATCGGCTTTTAGCCCTGGCTCCGGGCGATGCGACACATAGATAATGGCGCAACGCTTCGTTTGCGCCATTGCATTCACTAAGTGAATGAGTCGCTGTATATCTTCATCATCTAGGCCCGATGTTGGTTCATCCAAAATCAGTAGGGGCGGATGCTTAACCATCGCTCTTGCCACTAATAACAAACGTTGATGACCCAGATTCAAATGCTGGAATGCCTGCTTGGCTTTGCCTTCTAGGCCAATTAAACGTAACCACTGCTGCGCTAGATGATAATGTTGCGCTTGCGGCTTAACATACAATCCTACCGAATCAAAAAATCCCGATACCAGCATATTCTCTAAAGTCTCGTAACGTGAGAAATTCTGCACCATACTGCTGGTAAAGTAGCCAATATGTTTTTTAATATCCCAAACACTTTCACCCGTGCCCTTTTTTCGCCCGAATAGATATAAATCCTGGGCAAAGCCCTTACTGCTATCACCACTGATAATTTGCAACAATGTGCTTTTGCCAGCACCATTTGGCCCTGTTAACTGCCAAAACTCACCATTATTCACCGTCCAATCCAGACTCTGAATGACTTTTTTATCTGCGAAGGCGACCGATAGCTTATGCATAGCAATCAATGGATTAGCAAACTGCGCGGGTTTGCTAAAGGGTTCGGGGATAATTGTGTCGAATGCCCTAAGCTCTCGCTTTTGCTCAACAAAGGGATATAAAGCACCTGCTTGCCAGTGATAGACCTGCTCAATAAAGTCTAAACGGTCGCGTTGACGTGTAAACAGCTGAACAATTTGGCAATTTTGCGCGAGATGTTGCAACTGCCGCACTAAGCTTTGCTGGGAGCGCGTATCTAAACTGTCAAAGACATCATCGACGATGAATATATCGGGCTGTTTTGCTAACACAGCCGCAAGCAAAGCCTTTTTTTGCTCACCTTCAGACATCCGTGCTAAGGGCTTATTTGCACTACCGGTTAACTCGTAACGCTCATGCTGATACTCTGCTTGCAAGAATTTTTGCAAGCGGGCCTTTGAGTAGACTTCACAATGCTTACCCGCGACACGAATAATATCGGCAAACTGATCTGCCTTTATCGCCGCAATAAGCTGAGCTTTATCGTCATGATTCGATAGATAAATCGCAATGTGCACACAAACACTCCTTTATTCCATAAGGAATAAATTATTACTTGGCAATCTGGATAATGTAGCTACTCATTCAGCTATATAGCAGTTAAAATGCCCCAATCTACTGCTAAATTCTTAGCGGCATTCTACCTGAGAAACCCTAGCGCATTTATGAAAATTGCTATTTTATCACGCAGTGCATCTGTGCATTCTACCCAACGCCTTGTCGCTGCAGCTCAAGCACGCGGACACGAAGTCGTCGTTTTAGACACACTGAAATGCTATATGAAAATCAGCTCCTCTGAAACCGGCCTATGGTACAAAGGCGAATCGATGCAAGGCATTGATGCGGTTATACCCCGTATTGGCCACAGCGTTACTAATTATGGCGCATCGGTTATTCGTCAGTTTGAAATGATGGGGGTTTACTGCTTAACCGACTCCATCGCTTTAACACGCTCACGTGATAAGCTGCGTTCTTTGCAGCTATTATCACGTAAAAACATTGGCTTGCCGAAAACAAGCTTCGCCCACTCTACCGATAACGCGCGCGATTTAATCGACTTTGTCGGTGGCCCACCAGTTGTGGTAAAGCTCTGTTCAGGCACGCAAGGCAAAGGCGTAGTATTAGCCGATAGTGGTAAAGCAGCCGAAAGCGTTATCGATGCTTTTCGTGAGCTGAACGCGGATTTTCTCGTACAAGAGTTTATTCACGAAGCCGCTGGCAGTGATATTCGTGCCTTTGTTATTGGCAATAAAGTCGTCGCTGCTATGCAGCGCCAAGCGCAAGAGGGCGAATTCCGTTCCAACTTGCATCGTGGCGGCATGGCTGCAAAAGTTAAATTAAGCTCAAAAGAACGGGAAACAGCCGTGAACGCCGCCAAGGCAATGGGTTTAAACGTTGCTGGCGTGGATTTACTGCGTTCAAACCGTGGCCCTTTGGTGATGGAAGTGAATTCATCACCTGGCTTAGAAGGTATTGAGCAAATCAGTGGTACCGATATTGCTGCGAAGATTATTGATTTTATCGAGCTAAATGCTAAGCCCTATAGTAAACACGGCAACCGTGGTTAATAACAAAACAATAAAAAAGGTGACAAAATAAAGCCATTTTTATACGCATTAAAAGCATCATAAAAACGGCTGTTATGGGCGGCTTGGTCGTCTTGCTACCCTCCTTCCTGCTCGTCAATATCGTTATTTGGCTATTCCATTTAATCCAACAAGCCACACTGCCTATGGTGGCTTTTCTCAGCACCTACACACAACAACATGTCTGGGTTTCTCAACTGGTGGTTTTGTTTTTTATTCTTTCCGTTTGTTTGTTAACCGGTCTGTTTATTCAAAACCGCTTAGGCGCTTTTTTTGTTGAGCGAATCGAGTCATTAATACTCAATCGCTTCCCGGGTTATCAATCGATAAAAGAATTGGTCGGCTACTTTCTAGCATCTGAAAAGAAATCGCTTTTTTCACAACCCGTCTTGGTCTGCCCTTGGGGCAATGATACGTGGATGTCCGGCTTTTTAGTCGATGGCGATGAGCAAGTTGCCACGGTTTTCGTACCTACCGGCCCCAACCCCTCAACAGGCTTAGTGTTGCATATACGCCGTGAGAATATACGCCCGATTGATGCCGCAAGCAGTGATGTATTCAAAACAATTATTGACTGTGGTGCGGGTTCCACGCAATTTTATCGGCAAAAATAGCTACTCCTTCTCACCTAGTCAAATGCTAGGTGAATTAGCCAGAAATCAAACGCATGGTGCGTATGGCAAGGTATATCTCTGCCTGTAAAAACAATAAACCAATGATTAAACAGCCCATTGTAAATATAAAGATAGAGGCAATAACCAAGGATTTATTTACCGCTAGCAGGCTGCCAATAAACAACAGGGCAATCATCAAACAAATCAATAAAGCCCCTGCCGTAAATAAACTGATCGACCAGTTAATTAGCCGCATTCGCTTAAACAAAGTCTCCAGCTCTAGCGCATTTTGCTCGCAGCCTCGCTCATCAAGAAGCTCTTTTAAGGTTCTTGCCCTATCGATTATCCGGCTTAAACGGTTAGCTAGAACGCCTAAGAAAGCTGCTACACTGGTTAACAAGAAAACGGGCGCAATAGACAATTGCACTAGCTGGGGAATACTATTAAACAAAGTCGTTTCCATGGTTTTTCCATTATTTAAAAATAAAGCTTACTATAAGCAATAGCTTGTGACTTCAGCGGAACCCCATCATGATTACAGTGCACTTATTAACAGCGCAAACACTGCTTAAAGGCAATGCTTCATTAATCACACAGTGGCAATCAGAAGGTGGCACCATCTGGATTGATATTGAAAACGAAGACAATGCCACAGAGTCTCGCCTATTAACAGAGTTACAATGCCACCCTTTAGCGATACAAGATGCACAGCGCATAAGCCATCCACCGAAAGTGGAACATTTTACCAATAACAGCTTTATTCTCTACCGTAATATGCGCAGTTTAAATGATGATTTAGATGCTGACATGCAGAACATTGCTTTTTTTGTTGGTAGCAACTACCTCATCACGGTGCATAAAAACAGTTTTTCTAGCACGCAAGAAGTTGAGCAACACGCTGATTTTGTTAGGCTGATGCAAACGCCTGCTGAATTAATGTGTATGCTATTGCGCCTCTCCGCCAACCTACAACTTGAACGCATTGTTAGCTTTGAAGAAAACCTTTCCTCTATTGAAGAGCTGATGACCTTCCAAGGCAGCGACAGCTTACTCGCGGAAGTAACAGGCTATCGCACCCGCTTACGTAAACTCAAACGGCTTTTTGACTATCAAGAAAAGGCTTTTGCTCAACTATTGCGCGACCCGAAAGCACTGCCCTCACACAATAAAAATGTTCACCACTCACTGCAGGACGTTTATGATAAATTTGAGCGCTTAGTTAACTTAGTGAGCTTATATTACGATCTATGTGGCGATTTATCCGATGCCTATCTCTCTCTAAGCTCGCATCAGCTCAATAAAACCATGCAGGTGTTAACCGTCATTACCGCCATCTTTATTCCACTCACGTTTATCGTCGGTGTTTATGGTATGAACTTTGCGTTTATGCCTGAATTGCAATGGCAGTATGGCTACTATGGCGTTTTACTGTGGATGTTAGCAATAGCTGTCGGCTTATTGGCGCTGTTCAAGCATAAAAAATGGTTGTAAAACATGTTCCAAAAGATTTTTCGCGCCTTAAGTAAGCGCTTAGCGGCCTACCTAACCAAACCTTTGGCGCATTATCATGAGTTTTCACTGATTAATACCCAGGCATTAAAGGATACTTTGCAGCCCGGTGATGTGTTACTGGTGGAAGGCAATAGCCGCATCAGTGTTGCCATCAAATACCTTACTCAGTCCACGTGGTCGCACGCTTGTATCTATTTAGGCGATGATGCAGAGATGCCCTTGGTGGAGGCAGACCTTCAACGAGGAATTATTCGCGTACCGTTAAGTAAATATACACAATATAATTTACGTATTTGTCGCCCCGTCAATTTACAGCTCAGTGATATACAAAAGCTTAGCCATTTTATTCTTGAACGTTTAGACGATGAATACGACCTCAAAAATATTTTCGACTTGATGCGCTACTTAATCCCTAGACCACCCGTGCCGCATCACTACCGCCGCCATATGATTGCCTTAGGCAGTGGCGACCCCACCAAAGCCATCTGCTCCACCTTAATCGCTCAAGCGTTTCAGCATATTCGTTACCCTATTCTGCCGCGGGCAGTGAATATCACCTCTGGCAATGCACATACGGCGGATGATACGCGCATACTTGAAAGCAGGCACTTTAGCCACTTTACCCCAAGGGACTTTGACTTGTCGCCGTACTTTACGTTGGTGAAGCCTACGATTGAAGGGGGGTTTGATTATCGTAAGCTGAACTGGCTAGGTGATGAAGAAAACACCTGTGTCGCAGCCTTAGCCAGTAATAAATCACTGAATTAACGCGTGATGGTAATGCCTAAGCGGCGTTGCTCCCAACGTGTGAACAGCATGCTAAACATAAACAATAACACGATGTTCCCCAATTCTAGCTGCGCAAGCACATTATAACGTGGGTCCATCGCACTGGGCACGGCCAAAAGAAAATAAAACAGAGTTAGGAAGCTTAAATAAGCAACCGCACGAATGCTGCGTTTGATTAGGAAGGGCATAAAAGCCAGCAAGGGCAGCACTAAGATTAAGCACACGGTCAGGTTAGCTTGTTTGCCCTCTGGCGGCCAAAGAAGGGTCATTGCTATCAGTAGCAAGATTTCTGAAGTGGCTAGCAATATCACCGCTTTGTAGGCCCAATGGGCTTTAATCGTGTATTCCATTAATTATCTCGCAACTGCATGGCTAGCTTAGCAACCCGCTGTCCTAAACTTCGACACAGTGTTTTTTCATCATCACTGAGTCGTGTATTATTGTTTTCGGCCCAGTGACTCGCACCGTAGGGTGAACCACCGGTACGCGTATGATGCAAGGATTTTTCACTATACGGAATGCCAGCAATTAACATGCCTTGATGCAACAAGGGCAACATCATACTCAGCAACGTCGATTCCTGCCCACCATGCAAGGTACTGGTAGAGGTAAACACTGCAGCAGGTTTGCCAATTAAATCACCGCTTAACCACGTGTCCGCACGTTGATCAATAAAGTGCTTTAACGGAGCTGCCATATTGCCAAAACGTGTAGGGCTACCTAAAAGCAGGCCACTGCAATTGCGTATCTCGTCTTCGTCGCAATACAAAGCACCCTCTTCGGGGATGCTGGGTAATATATTGTCAGTTTGGCAGGCCACCGGTGGCACGGTACGAATGCGCGCATCGATGCCTGCCACACATTGCACACCACGGGCTAATTCTTGCGCCATAGCAGCGACTGAACCATTACGGCTATAGTATAGAATCAGTACATAAGGGTCTGACATGATTATTTACCGAGTAAAGTCAGTACATTTTCTGGTGGGCGACCTAATACCGCTTGATCACCTTTTACCACAATAGGGCGCTCGATCAATTTTGGCTGTTTTACCATCGCCTCAATCAACTGCTGCTCAGTGAGCTTTGCATCGGCAAGATTTAGCACTTTATAAGCATCTTCACCCTTACGCAGTAAGTCCCGGGCAGTAATGCCCAGCTTAGTAATAATGCCCGCTAACGTTTCAGCATCAGGCGTATCTTGTAAATAAAGCACGATATCTGCTTCTACGCCATTTTCCTCAAGCAAGGCCAGTGTTTGTCGTGATTTTGAACAGCGTGGATTATGATAAATTTGATAATGACTCATGGAAAAAACTCCTAGGTTAATAACTGTCTAGACCTCACAATTTAGTAAGGCTAAAGCCAAGTAGATTGCAAAGTATTACCTTACTGTTACCAACTAGCGGCATAACTTCAATAGCTTATATTTGAGCAAGGAAAAAACAATGAAAAACACCCTTCGACGCATTGTCCTCATCATGTTTATGGTTTCAGCATTTGTACAGATCAGTGCTTGTGACGATGTAAAACGTATTTTGGATAGCTGTGTCACCGACTCTACAGATGGCAGCACTAACGTAGATTGCAAGCCATAATACAATTTAGCTTAGGCCTTATTGCAAACCAAGTGATCAACTATGCCTTGGTTTGCCGCTGGAAACTGATAGTCTTTTAATGACTCCCGTTTTACCCAGCGCCATTGTTGACCTTCTTTAGCGCTTATCTCGCCCTGAATATTATACGCATGATAAAACTGCAAACTGACGTTTTTATCAGGGTAGTTGAAATCGACTTGCTGATAAAAGCTTAATTCCTCGACCTGTATATTCAGCTCTTCAAACAGTTCACGTTGCAATGCCTGCTCTGCTGTTTCTTCACCTTCTACTTTACCACCAGGAAACTCCCACAAGCCGCCAAGATGCTTATTTAACGGCCTTTGACTGAGTAGTAGTGCATCGCGGCCTGTATTCCAAATGATCGCGGCGGCAACGTTAATACGCTGCATTTAGGTACGATAGTCCGCATTGATGGTGACGTATTCGTGGGATAAATCACAGGTCCAAACCGTCGCCTGTGCTTGGCCTAAGCGTAAGTCGATATCAATGCGAATATCACTCATTGCTAAGGCTTCTATACCCTGTTGCTCTTGGTAGCTAGCAGCACGCCCACCGTTTTCTGCGATCAGTACGTCATTGATATGCAGCTTAACTCGGCTAACGTCTAAACCTTCAATTCCGGAACGACCTAAAGCGGCTAAAATTCTACCCCAATTGGCATCACTGGCGTACAGTGCAGTTTTTACTAGAGGTGATTCAGCGATAGCGAATGCGGCTTTTTCGCAATCCTGTTCATTTAACCCACCGCTAACGCGAATATGTACAAACTTCGTTGCGCCTTCGGCATCACGAATAATTAATTGTGCTAGCTCGATAAATACGGCATTAATCGCTTCCTGCAGTTGCTGCAACTGATCTTCATCAAGATCTTTGCTATCGAGCTCACCCTTGCCAGTGGCAATCAATATCGCGGCATCATTAGTAGATGTGTCGCCGTCAACGGTGATGCGATTAAAAGAACGGCGGCTAGCATATTGCACCATCGCTTTTAACTGCTGTTCTGCAATCGTTGCATCACAAGCAATATAAGCTAGCATGGTGGCCATATTAGGCTTGATCATCCCAGCGCCCTTACTAATACCTGAAATATGCACGGACTTACCGGCTATTTCAATTTTTTTACTGACGCCTTTTGGGCGAGTATCAGTAGTCATTATCGCTTTTGCCGCCGCCGACCAATTTTCTACAGAAAGGTTTCCTAGTGCAGCATCCAAGGCCTTGACAATTTTTTCTACCGGCAGGTGTTCACCAATAACGCCGGTAGAAAATGGTAATACTTTCTCTACCTTAACCTGTGTTTTCTCGGCCAGTGCGGCGATGGTGGCTTGTGCATTGCTCAAACCTAATGCACCTGTGCCCGCATTCGCATTGCCCGTATTGACCAGCAAATATCGCACATCAGAAGCTTGGGCTAAAGCTTTTTGGCAGATTTGTATGGGTGCAGCACAAAACGCATTTTTAGTAAAAACACCGGCAACCGTTGCGCCTTCGGCAATTTCAAAAACAGTGATATCTTGTCGGCCGGGCTTTTTAATACCGGCGCTGGCAGTACCAATACGTACACCTGCGATAGGATAAAACTGCGGTAAAGGGGCTTCGCCTACGGCCATAATCTTCTCTCTTCAGCATAAAAAAAGCAGCAAGATTACCTTACTGCTTTATGTACTTATTAACTATTCAGCGCTTTATTCGCTTAACAACGACAAAACACTAACTTAAAGCACCGTGACAATGCTTGTATTTTTTACCGGAGTTACAGGGGCATGGATCGTTACGTCCGACTTTTTTGCCATCTCTAACAAAAGGCTCGGGCTTTTCTAAGGCTGACTGTTGCCCACCTTCTTCACGCATTGTCGATGCTTGCTGATGACTCATTTCCAATTTTTCGCGTGCCTGCTGCTCACGACGCTGCTCTTCTAAAGCGGCGATCTCTTCTTCTGTTTGAATATGTACACGTGCGAGCACTTTCACCGCATCGTATTTTACGTTATCCAACATCTCTTGGAACATCTCAAACGACTCGCGCTTGTATTCTTGCTTAGGATCACGCCCTGCATAACCGCGCAAATGGATACCCATGCGCAAATGGTCCATGGAAGCTAAATGCTCTTTCCAGAAATTATCTAATACCTGCAAAATCACGTGCTTTTCAAAGCGACGCATTTCATCGCCTACTGCATCGCATTTCTTCTGATATTCGTCTTCCATTGCTTGAAGAATACGCTGGCGCAAGCCTTGCTCATGCAGTTTGTCGTCGTCTTCCAGCCACTGTTGTAGCGGTAGCTGCATGCCAAAATCGGCCTCTAAAGCACGCTCTAAACCTGGCACATCCCACATTTCTTCTAAACTTTCTGGCGGTATATAACCACTAATTAAGTTACTGACAACATCCTCACGGATGGTGCTGATCATCTCGGATAAATCATCACTTTTTAGCAAATAATCACGCTGACTATAGATAACATGTCGCTGATCGTTGGCTACATCATCGTATTCTAATAACGACTTACGAATATCAAAGTTACGGCCTTCAACTTTACGCTGCGCCTTTTCGATAGCGTTACTGACCATGCGATGCTCTATGGCTTCGCCATCTTTCATACCTAAAGCCTGCATCATATTACGCACGCGCTCGGAGGCGAAAATACGCATTAAGTCGTCTTCTAGCGATAGATAGAAGCGTGTAACACCGGGATCACCCTGACGACCTGCACGACCACGCAACTGGTTGTCGATACGACGGCTTTCATGACGCTCGGAACCCAATACATGTAAGCCGCCTGCATCCAGTACCTGTTGATGGCGCTCTTGCCATTCTGCTTTTAATTTCGCTTTTAACTCATCGCTGGGGTTATCTAGTTTGTCGAGCTGTGCATCTAAACTACCGCCTAAAACGATATCCGTACCACGACCTGCCATATTGGTAGCCAGCGTGACCACACCTGGGCTACCTGCATCAGCAATGATTTCTGCTTCTTTCTCGTGGAACTTCGCATTTAAAACACGGTGTTGGATTTTTTTCTTATCCAGTAAGGCCGATAAAGCTTCTGAACTTTCAATCGAGGCTGTGCCGACTAATACCGGTGCGCCGGTTTCACGTATGGCAACGATATCTTTAGCAATCGCTTCGTATTTCTCTTGCACCGTCATATAAATGACGTCGTTTAAATCTTTACGCGCAACGGGGCGGTTGGTGGGAATAATATTAACTTTTAAGCCGTATATTTGATCAAATTCTGCAGCTTCCGTATCGGCAGTACCGGTCATACCGGCTAATTTATCAAACAAACGGAAATAGTTTTGGAAGGTTGTCGAAGCCAAAGTCTGGCTTTCATTTTGAATGTTCACGCCTTCTTTAGCTTCAATTGCCTGATGCAAACCTTCAGATAAGCGTCTACCCGCCATAGTACGGCCGGTATGCTCATCGATTAGAATCACTTGATTATCTTCTACAATGTAATCTACATCCCTATGGTAGATTACATGCGCTTTTAAAGCGGCATGCACATGATGCAATAGCTTTAAATTACCCGCATCATATAAGCTTTCGCCTTCTTCTAATAAACCATCTTCCAGTAAGAAATGCTCGGCATACTCATGGCCTTGCTCGGTCAGGTCTACATGGCGGCTTTTCTCGTCATAAATATAATGGCCTTCACCCACCACTTCTTGACCGTCTTCCTTACGCACTTCGGCTGGTTTGAAAAACGGGATAAAGCGATTGATCCGGTTGTATAGTTCAGTGCTATCTTCAACCGCACCGGAAATGATCAGTGGCGTTCTAGCTTCATCGATTAAGATGGAGTCTACCTCATCGACGATAGCGAAAAACTGCTCGCGTTGCACTCTGTCTTCTAAGGCGAATGCCATATTATCGCGTAGGTAATCAAAGCCAAATTCGTTATTGGTACCGTAGGTAATATCGGCATCATAAGCGGCTTTTTTAGTCGCAAAATCCATATTGGGCACAACGATGCCAACACTTAGACCAAGGTATTCATACAGCGTACGCATCCAGTTAGCATCACGCGTGGCGAGATAATCGTTAACCGTTACCACATATACGCCGCGGCCGGTTAAAGCATTTAAATAGACCGGTAAGGTGGCGACCAGCGTTTTACCTTCACCGGTACGCATCTCAGCAATACCACCGCGGTGCAATACTATGCCACCGAGCATTTGCACATCGAAGTGGCGCATACCTAAACTACGTTTCCCTGCCTCTCGCACAACGGCAAATGCTTCCGGCAAAAGCTGATCCAGCGTCTCACCATCAGCCAAGCGCTGTTTAAATTCTGGGGTTTTATTTTTTAATTCTTCGTCTGTTAAAGCCTCAAAACTGGCTTCCAATGCATTGATTGCCTGCACTGTCTTATCAAGACGTTTTATTTCACGTTCGTTTTGTGTTCCGAAAATCTTTCTAGCGAGGTTTTTAAACATAAGAGGAGGTCCGACTACCTATTTACAGCGTGGTGACTTTATCAAAAAGCAGGATACAACACACACTACCGAGGATTAAAGATACGCTCAGTATAAAAAAGCGAATTTATAACGACTTGCGATAAATATAATTGCGTGGGTCAACCGCTTGGCCGTTTTTCAGCACTTCAAAATGCACATGCGGCCCGGTTGAACGGCCTGTACTACCCATTTGTGCAATTGCTTGGCCTTTACTGACGATATCGCCCATTTTAACGTTAATTTGGCCACTATGCGCATAGCGCGTGGTAAAACCATTACCATGGTTAATCTCAACGAGATTACCATAGCCATAACGTTTACCCGCCCAAACAACAACGCCTGAGGCTACAGCAGTAACATCTGTGCCCATTTTCCCAGCGTAATCAATGCCTTTATGCCATGCTACACGGCCAGTAAACGGATCGATACGCTTACCAAAGTGTGAAGAAACCCAGCCTGATGCGGCAGGTCTTCCAGCAATATAACTTTCTTCTTGCAGACGGCGATTATTGAGCAGGCCATCAATGGCTTTAAGCTCTTGCTCGCGCCTATCCAAATAGACATTCAAATCTAACAAGGTTTGTTTGATATCAGCCTGGCCAAGTACTTCGCTTGACTGTGTATCGTAAGGACCACCAATAGCCGGCACACTATAAAAATCGAACTCATCACCAAAGCTTGCACGATCGGCTAAGCGGCTACCTAAGGATTCTAAACGTGCAATACGTGCTTGCAGTAAACCCGCTTGCTTAGCTTGCTCTTGGAAAACACCATTGGAGTAGCTGTAGAAGTTTTGTACTTTTTGCTGATCAAAGAGGAGTTCTTTTTTTAACTGATCAATTTGCTGCTGAGCTGCTGCAATTCTGACACTGCGATCGTGCAGCACATAACTTTGTACAAATAGGCTTAAAACCAAAAACGCCATCATAATAGCGGCAAATAAAAGCCAACGCCTGTCAAAGGATAGGCTGCGGGAATGACTCATTTGATCGCTAAGTATTATAATTCGCATGGGCTGTGCTTTCAGTTTTTATGCATCGTAGTATAACGCATAATCGCTAAACTGCTAGTACAGTAGACGCGTAAGATATAGGCGCCTCGTCTTCCTCATAAGTAACCACTTCCCAAGCATCGGGCTGAGCGATCAAGGCACGCAATACGGCGTTATTCAAGGCATGGCCTGATTTATAGGCGCGGTATTCGCCGATTAAGCTATTACCAAGCAGGTATAAATCACCTATAGCATCTAAGACTTTGTGCTTAACAAACTCGTCTTCATAGCGCAAACCATCTTCATTAAGAATGCGGTATTCATCTACCACGATGGCGTTATCAACACTGCCGCCACGTGCTAAACCTTGCGAGCGCAAATATTCAATCTCATGCATAAAGCCAAAGGTACGCGCACGACTGATTTCTTTAACAAAAGACGTGGTGGAAAAATCGATGGTTGCATCCACTTTACGACCACGAAAAACGGGATGATCAAAATCAATGGCAAAGCTAACTTTAAAACCATCAAAAGGGAGAAAGCTTGCGACTTTCTCGCCATGTCTAACGGTGACTTCTTTTTTGATGCGAATAAACTTTTTCGCCGCGTCTTGTTCTTCAATACCCGCTGATTGCAGTAAAAAAACAAACGGACCTGCACTACCATCCATTATAGGAACTTCGGGTGCACTTAAATCAACATAAGCGTTATCAACGCCTAAACCAGCCATAGCAGAGAGTAAATGTTCAACCGTGGATACTTTAACATCGCCACTGACCAGCGTGGTCGATAAGGTAGTTTCGCCGACGTTTTCAGCAATGGCTGGTATTTCGACAACAGGGTCCAAATCTACACGACGGAAAATAATACCGGCATCAACAGGTGCGGGCTTCAGTGTAAGATAGACTTTCTCGCCGGTGTGCAAGCCAACGCCAGTTGCGCGGATAGCGTTACGCAAAGTACGTTGTTTAATTAGTGCCATAATAATGAGCCTAGAAATTTGTCAAAAGCGTATTCTAACAGAGCCAGCACTCTTTAATAAAGCAAGAAACATGGCGATGTTTATATTTTAACCGATGATGCGACCAATTTAACAACAAATGTCGTTAAAGGCGATTGCCGAGAGCGGTTTAGACTCTCGGCAACTACGGCTTTTTAGTCAGCTTGACGACGCAAAAATGATGGAATATTCAAAAAGTCCATATCTTCAGAGTCGACTTTTTTGCCATTACCTGTGTCTGCTGGTTTAAGCACGCTTTTTTGTCTGACTGTTGGCGGCGTATCAAAGCGACCATAGTCCGGTTGCGTGCCGATAATGCCATTCTCTGCTGTAGTCAGCGTCGGTGGCTCCGTCGGGCGATCGTTTCTAGCAGGCTTTTTAGGGCTTGCTGCAACATCATTTGCTACTGTTTCGCTAGAGGTTAAACCGGTTACAACAACCGTTACCTTCAGCTCATCACCCATTTCCGGATCGATGGTTGTACCAATCACGATGGTGGCATTGTCGGATGCAAATTCATCAATGATCTCACCCACGTCATTAAACTCACCAAGTTCAAAACTATCGCTAGCAGTGATGTTCACCAAAATACCGCGCGCACCTTGCAAGCTAATATCTTCTAGCAAGGGGCTTGATATCGCCGCTTTCGCAGCTTCGATTGCGCGGCCTTCGCCTTTGGCTGAGCCACTACCCATCATTGCCAAGCCCATCTCACCCATTACCGTGCGTACGTCGGCAAAATCCACGCCGATCATACCTGGCTTGGTGATAAGTTCTGCAATACCTTGAACGGCATCGTGTAAAACATTGTTGGCCGCTTTAAACGCTTCAGTTAACTGAATCTTACGACCTAATACGGCTTCAAGCTTTTCGTTAGGGATTGTGATTAGAGAATCCACGTATTGTGATAACTCTCGAATACCTTCCTCTGCCAAACGCATACGTTTAGCACCTTCAAACTTGAACGGCTTAGTCACTACAGCAACGGTCAGAATGCCCAGCTCTTTTGCGATTTCCGCAACCACGGGTGCACCACCGGTACCTGTACCGCCGCCCATACCCGCAGTGATAAAGACAATATCGGTGCCTTTTAATACCTCGGCTATACGCTCACGATCTTCCATCGCTGCTTGACGACCAATATCTGGATTCGCTCCTGCACCTAGGCCTTTCGTCACCGTATTACCTAACTGCAGAACAGTGCGTGAATCGATATCATTCAGCGCCTTAGCATCTGTGTTTGCACAGATAAAGTCGACGCCTTCGATATGACTGACGATCATATGCTTCACAGCATTACCGCCACCACCACCGACACCGATGACCTTTATTACTGCGCTTTGCGGTTGGTTTTCTACAAGTTCAAACATTGCCTTTCTCCCCACTCTTTGTAAAAACTAAAAATTATTTTGTACCCAATGACGTAAACGCGTGATCATGCTCACTTGTTTTTTTCTCGGTACGCTATCGGGTAATGGTGCATAACGCTGCTTCAAGGCGTAGTGCAATAAACCCACACCGGTTGCGTGTATTGGGTTGTTAACGATATCTTTTAAGCCACCCGCATGAATGGGCGCGCCCAATCTTACCGGTATATGAAATATCTCTTCTGCAAGCTCTACAGCACCTTCCATTTTTGCTGTACCACCCGTCAACACGATGCCGCCAGCGAGCATTTGCTCAAACCCACTGCGACGAATCTCTGCTTGTATCAAGGTAAATAACTCGTCATAACGCAACTCCACAACTTCGGCTAAAGCTTGGCGCGATAACTCCCGTGGCGGTCTATCACCAACGCTACGCACCTTGATCACCTCATCAGGACCTGCCAGCTGTGCTAAGGCACAGGCATACTTCACCTTGATTTCTTCGGCATATTGCGTCGGTGTTCTTAGCGCCATTGCGATATCGTTGGTTACTTGATCGCCAGCGATAGGTATCACTGCCGTGTGTCGAATAGAACCTTCTGTAAAGATCGCTATATCCGATGTACCACCACCAATATCGATTAAGCAAACGCCAAGCTCACGCTCATCGTCTGTTAATACGGCATAACTTGAGGCCAATTGCTCAAGGATAATTTCTTCAACTTTTAAGCCGCAACGCTGAATACACTTTTCAATGTTTTGTGCAGCATTGACCGCGCCTGTGACTAAGTGCACTTTGGCTTCTAAGCGCACACCCGACATACCAATAGGCTCTTTAACACCTTCTTGGGAATCGATAATGTATTCTTGTGGCAATATGTGTAACACTTTTTGATCTGCCGGTATGGCAACCGCTTTTGCCGCATCAATCACCCTATCCATATCCGCAAGGGTCACTTCTTTATCCTTGATAGCGACAATACCGTGCGAGTTCATGCTGCGGATGTGGCTTCCCGCGATACCTGCCCATACCGAGTGAATTGTGCAGCCCGCCATCAGCTCCGCATCTTCAATAGCACGCTGTATGGATTGCACCGTCGATTCAATATTAATCACCACGCCTTTTTTCAGACCGCGCGATGGATGCGAACCCAAACCCACGATCTCCAATCGGCCATCGGCAGTAATTTCACCAATAATTGCCACCACCTTCGATGTGCCAATATCTAAACCAACGATCATGTTTTCTGAATTATCATTTGCCATCAGTAATGGCCTCCCCTTTTATTCCCAGCAATCGATGCCACATGTTTTTTCCACTGCACAGCTGCGCCATTGCTATAACGTAAATCCACTTTTTCTATACTGTTTATTTGTGCACTATCAAGCGCTTGGTGGATGTCCTGCCAATGCCTTAACTGCCTATCAATATCTTTCAAGCTCATCACCAAAACTGTTTGATCGGCCAATACCACGTTTACCGTATTGCGACGCGTAATCTGCAAAGCGCGAATAGGCTTTTGTGTTTCAACCAAGTGATTTTGTAACTGCTTATACAGCGCTATTACTGGTTGCTGCTTATTACCGCTAAAAGCTGGCATACCTGCGATCTCCGGCAGTTTTTTGGGCTTAAAAACTTCGCCATAATTGTTGAGCAAGCTATCGTCATTCCAATAAGCGACCGCTTTTTGTTCGTCTATGGTAATCAGCAAGCCATTGGGCAATTGGCGTTTAATGCTCAAACGATATACCCAAGGTAGCGCGGACAATTGCTTATATAGGCGCTCGATATCTACCTGCACAAAGCCGTTATCCACATATTGGCTGATAATATCTTCAACCTCTTTCTTGTCTTGATACTGCAAATCACCGCTAACTTTTATTTCTTCTACTGGTACGTTTAATACAGAGTCTACTGCGCGTAAACCACCATAGGCGGTAATACAAGCTATGGCGATAAAGCATAAAAACAGCAGCTTGGTTAAAGAAAACTGCCAGCTAGGCATGTACGCCATCAGGCTTTGCCTCACGGGCGTTTTCGCGCGCTGTGCCCCGCGCAAATTTGCCTGCTTTTGCTTTTTGCTCATGGCTGTAAACTCTGCATAAATATTTCAGCAACCAATTGATCAAAACTCATGCCGGCAGCTTTTGCGCCCATAGGCACTAAGCTGTGATCCGTCATCCCCGGTACGGTATTAGCTTCTAATAAGTAAAACTGGCCATCGCTATCACGCATGGCATCAACACGCCCCCAGCCTGAGCAGTCCAAAGTTTCAAACGCTTCAAGTGCAATTTTCTGCAGGTAAGCTTCGTCCTCTGGGCTTAAGCCGCAAGGGCAGATATAACGTGTCTGACTGGATAAATACTTCGCCTGATAATCATAAAAACGATTATCCGTCTCTAGCTTTATCACTGGAAAAACCTGCTGATTAACAATGGCTACGGTATATTCTGGCCCGTTTATCCATTTTTCAGCGATAACATTACTGTCGTACTCAAAGGCCGTGTTAAGCGCTTGAGTAAATTCATCCGTATTTTCAACCACCGACATGCCGATGCTAGAACCTTCATTAGCCGGCTTAATCATCACTTTATTGCCCAACTTAGCGGACACGTCTTGCCACTGGCTATGTTGATTAATCGCAACAAAATCGGCGGTAGGAATACCTGCGCCTTTCCAAAGTAATTTGCTGCGACGTTTATCCATGGCAATCGCACAGGCCAGCACACCGCTACCGGTATAACTAATATTCAGGCTATTTAATATCGCTTGTACTTCGCCATTCTCACCATAACCGCCGTGCAAAATATTAAAGCAGTGGCGAATATGATGTTTTTTTAGTTGCTCCGCTAATACGTGAAAATCACAATCCAACGGTATAATGTCGACACCCAAGCGCTCAAATGCGGCAATCACTGCGCTGCCACTATCTAAAGAGACTTGACGCTCTGAGCTATTACCGCCGTATAAAACCGCGATATTGCCTTGGATTAGCGCTTTATCAATGAGCACTTTTCAAACTCCTTGACGCTAAGCTATCCGCTAACAAGCCGACATTACCGGCACCTTGAGTAATCACTAAATCACCATTTTTCAGAATTCTGTCTAACACATCGGCGACTTGATCAATATTTTTGACATTCACCGGCTCTAACACACCACGCACTCGAATACTGTGCGCTAAGCTATTGCTATCAATGCCGACAATGGGCTCTTCTCCAGCGGTATAAATATCCAATAACACCAACATATCGACTTCGCACAGTACATCGACAAATTCGGTGTATAGATCGCGCATACGGCTATAACGGTGGGGTTGGAAAACCATCACTAGTCGGCGATCGGGATAACTTTGTCTAGCCGCAACAATCGTGGCACGCAACTCGGTTGGGTGGTGGCCGTAGTCATCAATCAACGTAGCGCTACCGCCATCTTGGGTTGGGTATTGGCCGTTAATTTGGAAGCGTCTACCCACACCACGAAACTGCTCTAATCCCTGTAAAATTGCTTCAACATCGATACCCTCATCCAAGCTCACAGCGATAGCGGCTGTAGCATTTAGCGCATTGTGTTTACCTGGCACATTCAACACCACAGGGATGACATGCTCTTGCGTAGTTACGGTAAACTGCGTCCTAACACCTTCAACTTGCCAATCGCTGATCACCACATCTGCATTTTCAGAAAAGCCATAAGTGATAATTTTTCGACCAATACTTGGAATAATTTCACGTACTACAGGATCATCAATGCACAGAACAACAACACCGTAAAACGGTAAATTATGGACAAAATCAACGAAGGTTTTTTTCAGCTTATTGAAATCACCTTGGTAGGTGGCCATGTGATCTTCTTCAATATTGGTGACCACGGTGATCATCGGCTGCAAATGCATAAATGATGCGTCACTCTCATCAGCCTCAGCGATGATATAGCTACTCTCACCTAAGCGCGCATTGCTACCAAAGTTGGTAACCATGCCACCGATAACAAAGGTTGGGTCTAAGTCGGCTGCTGCCAAAATGGAGGCGATCATGCTAGTAGTCGTTGTTTTACCGTGAGTACCGGCAACCGCAATACCGTGACGAAAACGCATAATCTCCGCCAGCATTTCTGCTCTAGCGACCAAAGGAATGCGGTTTTCTCTAGCCCAAATGATTTCCGGGTTTTCTGCATCAATCGCTGTGGAGTAAACAACAACCTGCGCATTACGCATATTGCTTTCCGCATGGCCAATAAACACCTCAACGCCCAAATTTTTCAGCCTTAGAGTGTTCGCCGATTCACGTATATCCGAACCACTAACATTGTATTTTAAGTTGTGTAACACCTCCGCAATACCACACATACCCGCACCACCAATACCGATAAAGTGGATATTACGAATGTGACGCATATTGTGAATACTATCGACTTTGTTCATTGTGCTAGCTCCAAGCACGCGGCCATGACCTTTTTGTCGGCATCACGGATACCGAGCTTGGCTGATTGTTCTGCCATGGCTTGACGTTTTTCTGGCTGTTGTTGAAATTCTTTTAATAAAGAAACCAAATGTTCTACTGTCATATTTTTCTGCGCCAGCAAAATAGCAGCTTGTTGATCGGCAGCTATTTTTGCATTCGCTGTTTGATGGTCATCAATGGCATGTGGCAAGGGGATAAATATTGCGGGTAAACCCACAGCCGCCACTTCAGATACCGTCATCGCTCCGGCTCTGCTGACAATCACATCGGCCCAAGAATAAGCTGCTGCCATATCATCAATAAATGCATCAACACGAGCGGCTATAGGCTGGTAAGCACTGGCTATTTCTTGCTGCTGGTTTTTACCGGTTTGATGCCAAATCGCTAACGATGGTAACTGTGCGGCGACTTGCGGCATGACATCATTAATTGCTTTGGCGCCTAAGCTGCCGCCTACAACTAAAACATGCAGCGTATCGCGCTGCTGAAATTTGTGCACAGGAAGATTTTTTCTTACTGGATTACCGACCGTTAGCGCATTTTTACTGCTATCAAAGGTATTCGCAAAGGCTTGTAGAACACGGTTAGCGACACCGGACAATAGGCGGTTAGTGGTACCCGCTACGGCATTTTGCTCGTGAATCACTAAGGGAATACCCATCAACTTGGCTGCCAATGCGCCAGGGCCTGCGACAAAACCGCCCATACCTAATACGCAATCCGGCTTTTCTTGACGCATCACGCGTAGCGACTGCAGTAAAGCGCGCATTATTTTGAAAGGTGCGGTAAGCAAATGCAGCGCACTCTTACCGCGCAAACCAACAACATCAATATAGTTAATCGCAATGTCCGCCGCAGGCACTAATCGCGCCTCTATGCCTTTTTCCGTGCCTAGCCATGCTACTTTATGGCCTTTTTCACGTAAGGCATCGGCGACCGCAAGACCTGGGAATACGTGCCCGCCTGTACCACCGGCCATAATGAGAACTTTCTTACTCATGCTAGCCTCCTGCCACGTAGATTTTCTGAGGATGATTTCGCTGTAATCCCACGCAAATCGGTGTCGATACGCAGCAAAATACCCAGCATTATTGCCATCGCAACTAAGCTACTGCCGCCATAACTCAACAAGGGTAGCGTTAAACCTTTGGTGGGCAATAAACCACTGTTAACACCAATATTGATAAACACCTGCGCAGATAATAAGAGGCCTATACCGTAGGCAAAATACGCTGCAAATAATTTATGAGCTGCCTCTGCACGTAGCGCTATAGAAAATATTTTATAAATCAAACTGACAAACAAGCCAATCACGGCCACGGCACCGATAAAGCCAAGTTCTTCAGCGATAATTGCGAAAACAAAGTCGGTATGGGCTTCAGGTAAAAAGAATAACTTTTGTATGCTTTTGCCTAAACCCAAGCCGAAAAACTCACCACGACCAAAGGCAATCAAGGATTGCACTAACTGATAGCCACAATCGTAGGCCTCAGCCCAAGGATCAGCAAAACAGCTTAAACGCTGTAAACGATAGGAAGCGCCAAAAATAGCAGCAACGACACCAACTAGAACCAAGACAACTGATACAAACACCTGCTGCAAACCCAGGCCTGCCAAAAACACCATGCCCACTGCGCTAATTAATAACACCACCGTTGCGCCAAAGTCAGGCTCTAATATCAACAGGAATGATGCAGCTGATAACACGAGCGCGGCTTTTAAAAAGCCACTCCATTTTTCACGCACTTCCGCTTGTCTACGCTCTAAGTAACTGGCGATATAAATAAGGATAAAAATCTTCGCAAACTCTGAGGCTTGCAGATTAATAACACCCAGTGGAATCCAGCGCTTGCTACCATTAACTTCTTTGCCTACCAGCAATACCAGCACTAATAACATCATCCCCGCACCGAGGAATTTCATACCGTGACGATTCCAGAAATCCGTGGGCAAACAAAAACAGACAAACGCTATAAAACTGGCAAAAGCTATAAACACCAACTGCCTTTTAATATAGAAAAACGGGCTGCCATTTTCGACACTGGCAAAATCCATTGATGCAGAGCTCATCATGACAAAGCCTACCGATACTAAGGCCAGTATTATCACCACAAGCATTTGATCCACGTGAGAGAATAGATTTTTAAGCATCGTATTCCTCCTTCAAGGCTTCAACGGCAGCAATAAACACATCTCCACGATGCTTATAGTTATCAAACATATCAAAGCTTGCACAAGCGGGAGCCAGCAACACCACATCGCCTACTTGGGCTTTGGCAAATGCTTTACTAACCGCCTCTTCTAAGCTCGCTGCGTATTCCGTTGCAAATCCTTTCAATTTTTCTGCTATTTTACCCGCATCCTTACCTATCAAAATCAGCGCTGCAACTTGCTCGCGTATCACTGCCGCCAAACTGCTAAAGTCACTGTCTTTATCTTCGCCACCGGCGATTAGAACGATACGATTATCTGCGGTTTTCATACCTTGAATAGCAGCGATTGTCGCACCCGTATTGGTCGCTTTAGAATCATTATAAAAATGCACGCCTTCCACATCGGCTACCCATTGGCAGCGGTGTTTCAAACCGGCAAAACGTGTTAACACATCGACAACGCTTTCTGGCTGCACCCCAACTGATTGGCATAGCGCTAATGCCGCCAAAGCGTTCAGCCAGTTATGGCTGCCACGTATTTTTATCGCGTCACACGCAATCAGTTTTTTATCGGCAAACGCCAGATACTTTTTACCCGCTTCTTGCAATAAACCAAACTGCCCGGCTTCGGGCTTATCCAGACCAAAGCTCACACTTTTAGCTTTTGAGGCCTGTGGTTTGCTTAAAATTTGCTGGCGATTTTCAACGATAATTTCTGCACCACGATAAATACGCTCTTTGCTGGCTTGGTAAGCAGCAAAGTTGGCGTATCTATCCAAGTGATCGTCGCTAACATTTAATACGGTGGCAACGCTTGCCGATACATCGTCTAAACGCTCTAGTTGAAAGCTTGAAAGCTCGACCACATACATATCAACCGCTAACTTATCGGTTAAGGCATCCAATACAGGAAAACCAATATTACCGACTGCCAAAGCTTTGATGCCGACGCTATTTAACATGTCGGCAACTAAAGTCGCTACCGTGCTTTTACCGTTAGAACCGGTAATGGCAATCACTGGCTTATTATTGGCCTGTAAAAACAAGGCAATATCACTGCTCAACTGCGCACCTTGCGCTATAGCATCCGCTATCGCAGGCATCGTTAAAGACACACCCGGGCTTACGATCAACACATCTGCTGCGCTAAAGGTATGCCTGGTAAATTCACCACAGCGCAAATCCACGTCGGGAAACTGTTGGATAAACTGCTGTTTCATCGGCGGTTCACTGCGACTATCAACCACACGGAAAGGCACACCCACACTGTGTAAATAACGCGCACAGGAAAAACCCGTTAGCCCAAGGCCAACAATGGTTTTTCTTTTATCTGCACGCATATCTTGCATCATCTGCCTCTCAACGTAGCTTCAATGTGGCTAAACCAATTAACACCAAAATGATGGTGATAATCCAAAAACGCACGATAACGCGCGGCTCTGGCCAGCCTTTTAATTCGAAATGATGATGTATCGGTGCCATTCTAAAAATACGCTTTCCCGTCAATTTGAATGAAGCAACCTGCATAATCACCGATACAGTTTCCAGCACAAAAATCCCTGACATAATAAAAAATACAATTTCATGACGGGTAATAACCGCCACCGTACCTAACACAGCACCTAGCGATAATGCGCCGACATCGCCCATAAAGACTTGTGCGGGGTAAGTGTTAAACCATAAAAAACCTAAACCTGCGCCGCCTAAAGCGGCACAAATAATGACCATCTCGCCAGCACCTGGCACATAGCCAATTTTCAAATATTGAGCAAACTCCATGTGCCCCACTAAATAGGCAATCACACCTAATGCTGCGCCTATCATTACGCTAGGCATAATGGCTAAGCCATCTAAACCATCGGTCAAATTAACCGCATTACTGGAGCCAACAATGACAAAGTAAGTGAGTGCGATAAAACTCAAACCCATAGGCCAAGCTACGTTTTTAAAAAACGGCACATATAACTGTGTTTCTGCAGGTACGACCGCGGTGCAGTACAAAAATACGGCTGCACCTAAGCCGGCCACTGTTTGCCATAAGTACTTCCAACGCGCTGGCAAACCCCGTGAGTTTTTCTCTATCACCTTACGGTAATCATCCACCCAGCCAATCGCGCCGAACATCACCATGACAAACATCACCACCCAAACAAAGCGATTGCTTAAATCAGCCCACAACAGGGTACTTATGCCAATGGACAGCAAAATTAATGCACCACCCATAGTCGGCGTGCCGGATTTACTTAAGTGGCTTTTCGGGCCATCATTTCTAACTGATTGACCAATCTGATATTTGACCAGTGTTTTGATCATTCTCGGGCCAAAAATCAATGCTAAAAATAAAGCCGTTAACGCAGATAAAATCGCGCGAAACGTCAGGTATTGGAACACCTGAAATGCTTTAATGTACTCAGATAACCACTCGGCTAAGATCAGCAACATGATGTGGCCGCCTTCTGTTCTAGTTGTTCTACCACGACATCCATAGCGGATGAGCGTGACCCTTTTATTAACACCACATCGCCTGCTTTAGCAGTACGAGACAAATAATCAATCAGTGCAGTTTGCTTATTAAAATGCTGGGCATTAGCAGCAAACGCCGCGCTGGCATGTTGGCTTTCTGTGCCACAGCTTAAAAGACAATCTATGGCTTTTGCTTTGGCATAACGACCAACGTCTGCATGGTAAGCACTCGCTTCTTCGCCAAGCTCGGCCATATCACCTAAAACCAAAATGCGTCTGCCTGTTTGCATAGCCAAAACATCAATTGCGGCTTTCACTGAGCCGGGATTGGCGTTGTAGCTGTCATCAATAATGGTGACGCCATCAATCCCGTCTCTAAACTGCATACGCCCTGCAACCGGCTGCACATCCAATAAGCCTTGCGTAATATGTTCTAAACTAATGCCTGCAGCCAAAGCACAGCTAGCTGCACAAACAGCATTTTGTATATTGTGCTGACCGGCAAGTGCTAAACTCACAGGTTGGCTTTGCCCTTGATAATGCAATATGAAAGCGCTGCTATTTGCTTGTAACTCGATGGCGCTGGCATACACGTCAGCTTGGCTTTGATTTACGCTGTAAGTAAGCTGTTTGCCTGTAAAATCGCTTTGCCACTTTGTTGCAAAGGCATCATCAAGGTTAATTACAGCAATTGCATCGCTGTCTAAATCACAATAAATCTCAGCCTTGGCTTGGGCTATTTTTTCTACACTGCCAAAACGACCAATATGCGCATTACCCACATTGGTTATAACGCTGACATTCGGCTTGGCAATATGCATTAAGCGAGTGATATCACCGCCTTGCGCTGCGCCCATTTCCAACGCCCAATAATCAGCCTGCGAATCGGCTTTAAAAATGGTTAGTGGCAAGCCTAAATCATTATTGAAATTACCTTGCGTGGCACTTACTGTGCCCGCTTTAGCCAGTATCTGGCTAAGCATAGTGCGTGTACTGGTTTTTCCTGAGCTGCCGGTAATCGCAATAACCGTACCCTGGAACTCATCTCTTTTCGCGCTGGCTATATCGGCCATTGCCTTGACGGCATCGCTGACAATTATTTGGCTAATCGCAACATCCATCGGCCGCTCAACTATTGCTGCTAATGCTCCTTTAGCAAGTGCCGCTTCAAGATAGTCGTGACCGTCACTGTGCTCGCCTTGTAAAGCAACAAACAAATCGCCAGCCTCGACTGCACGGCTATCAATAACGATATTGTTGATCGTTTCATCTGCACCATGCATTTGACCTTGGCAAGTAAAAGCAATGGTTGATATGCGCATATTCAACATAGCGCCTCCTGCAATACGGCCACATCATTAAAAGGATGTTTAATGGTGCCGACAACTTGGTAGTTTTCATGGCCTTTACCGGCCACCACTAGGCTGTCGCCTGCTTTGGCTTGCTCTGCAGCAAAGAGAATGGCTTTCTCTCTATCAGCAATAACTTGATGGTTTTGTTTTGTAAAACCCGTACAAATATCCGCGTGAATTTGCTCGGAATTTTCTGTACGCGGATTGTCGTCAGTAACAATAATAGTATCGGCATACTGCTCGGCGGCTTTGGCCATTAGTGGTCGCTTACTACGGTCTCTATCACCGCCGCAACCAAACACCAGCAGTAATTTACCGGTGGTTAGTGGCTTTATATTGGCCAGTACATTTTCTAAAGCATCGGGTGTATGCGCATAATCAACAATGGCATTAATGTTTTTCTTGTTGCTAACGCTTTGCATACGTCCTGCGACGGCCTGTACTTTGCTGCTATGTGCAAGCAATTCTTCAATAGGCACGCCAGTTGCGGCAACGGCTGCAATCGCAGCGAGTAAATTCGACAGGTTAAATGCGCCTTGTAATCGGCTAGTCAATGTATAGCTTTCTGAAAAAGCGATCAGTACAGCTTGGTATGCGCCACCAACATAGCGCAATTTTTTTAGGTAAATATCTGCTGTGGCATCGTCTATCGAATAACTAATAATACGCACCGTGCTGGCAATACTTTGTTGAAGTTCAGCAAAGCGGGCATCGTCTTTATTTAGCACTACCCAACGTAAGCCGGCTTGAGTAAATAATGATTTTTTAGCCACAAAATAATCATCCATAGTCTGGTGATAATCGAGATGATCTTGGCTTAAATTTGAGAACACAGCGCCTTCAAAAACCATGTTATTGCAGCGCCCTTGCACCAAAGCATGGGAAGATACTTCCATGGCCACATACTGTATATTTGCTTGCTTGATAGCATAAAACTGCTGCTGCAGTGTTACTGCATCCGGCGTGGTGTTATTGCTAGCAATATGCTTTTTCTGATAGCGCACACCTAAAGTGCCTATCACCGCGCACGGTTTAGCCGATAGCGCTAATAACTGCTCGATATAGTGGCTAATTGATGTTTTACCATTGGTGCCGGTTATGCCTATCACCTGCAAGGATTCACTAGGCTTGCCATAAAATTCTGCGGCAATGGCGGCAACTTTCTGACGTAAATCACTAACCACAACATAGCTGATCGCTTGACCTGCAATAAAAGTATCGTCTTCCAAAGCAATCGCTATTGCACCATTGCTAATGGCTTGATCGATATAGCGATGGCCATCGTCTTGCTCACCTTTAAAGGCAAGAAACACCTCACCGGCTTTGACTTTTCGGCTATCTATCGCCAAGCCGTGTACATAAACATCATCGCCATGAATAACTTGTTTGAACAACGCAGAAAGGCGGTGCTTTATCATAGACCGCCTCCCGCTTTTGCTACCTGATTAGATTCGGGCCATTTGTCGGGTGCTACATTGAGTATGCGTAAACTGTCTGCAGCAATCCGTGCGAAAACGGGTGCTGCTACCTCACCGCCATAATATTGACGACCCTTAGGGTTATCGATAACGACCACAATGGCAATACGCGGATCTTTTGCTGGCGCAAAGCCTGCAAAGTAGGCCATATACTGGCCTGATTCATAACCGCCACCGCCGACTTTATGCGCCGTACCGGTTTTTCCTGCCACGCCGTACAAATCCAGATTAGCTGCTTTCGCAGTTCCGCTTGGGCCGGTGACTTGCTCCAACATCTCGCTGATCTGCATAGCAAATTTTTCATCAACAACACGTCGGCCTTCGCTTATGCCATCTTTTCTAATTAAAGACACGGGGTGTTTGATGCCGCCGCTGGCAAAAATTGAATACGCTTCGGCCACTTGCAAGGCTGTCACCGTAAACCCATAACCAAAAGCAAAGTTTGCACGCTCAATATTGCTCCAGCGACTTCTGCCGGGCAGCATGCCTGCGCTTTCACCAGGAAAACCAACGCCGCTGTATTGGCCGAACCCCATGCGCGAAAACACTTCTGACACTGTTTCATGTGGCAAGCTTAAAGCAATCTTGGTGGTACCGACTTGGCTAGATTTAACCAGCACACCGGTAACATCCAGCACTTGGTAATTCACAGGATCTAATAAGGTTTTATTGTTTACACGGATATAACCAGGGCTAGTATCAACCTTGGTATGTGGCGTGTATTTGCCACTTTCTAAAGCCGCCAGCAATGTAAAAGGTTTAGCGGTAGAACCTGGCTCAAAGGTATCTATCATGGCGCGATTGCGCACACTGGCCGGTGCAATGCTACTGCGATTATTCGGGTTAAACGCTGGCTGATTCACCATAGCCAGCACTTCACCGGTGGCAATATCGACCATTACCGCTGTTCCAGCATCAGCACGGTGATGAACCACGGCTTCTTTTAATGTGCGGTAGGCTAAGTGCTGCAAACGTAAATCAATACTTAAGGCTAAATCTTTGCCCGGCTTTGCTTCTTCAACCGTTGCCAAGGCTTTGATCGTACGGCCCTGCAAATCCTTAATCACGGTATTTCTACCGTTATGGCCTTGCAGCCATTGATCGTAAGCAAGCTCTAAGCCTTCTTGGCCTTTACTTTCAATATTGGTAAAGCCTAGCAATTGCGAGGTGACTTCACCTGCTGGGTAAAAACGACGAGATTCCTGTTGGCTGTAAACCCCAGGAATATTCAAGGCGAGTATTTTATCGGCTTGCTGTGGAGACAGCTGCCGCCGCAAATAAATAAATTGCTTACTGCGATAACGCTGTAGCCTCTCATTGAGTTCTTTCTGAGAGACATCTAAAAACTGCGCTAATTGCGCTAGATTTTGTTTAAATAATTGTGTCTTTTCTGGAAACTGCTGCAGTTCTTTTTCGGTCGCTAATAACTGACGTGGGTTTGCCCAAATGCTCACCACCGGCGTACTAACAGCCAAAGGCTGACCATTTCTATCGGTTATCATGCCTCGACCAGCGGCGATGATTTCACTGCGAACTGTTCTAGCATCACCTTGGCTTTGTAAAAAAGTGACGCCACGCTCCACATCCAGAACTTGCAGCATGGCAATGCGCATTAGCAAGGCCAGTAAAAGCCCAGCTAAAAACAAAATCACCAACCAAATACGCCATCTCTTTTTCATTGTCGCAATCATTGCACCCCCCCTTTAACGAGGTGAATGCGCTCAACGGAGGGCGTGATCATTTTTAGCTTTTCTGCTGCCATATATTCAAGTCGTGTATAAGCGGTAAGCGAACTCTTCTCTATTAATAGCTGCCCCCACTCAACTTCGTACTGCTGCTGTTCTTTAAGTAGGTTTTGCCATTGTGAAAATAACAGGCGCGCGCTGTAGTTACTGTATGCCACAGCAACGGCTGTTATGCATACGGCTATCCACAAAACGATTGTTAAGCGCCCGATCAATTGCATGCCGCCACCTTCTCCGCTATGCGCATAACGGCACTGCGTGAGCGAACATTGCCAGCAATTTCTTCTGCACTGGCTTTTATTGCCTTACCGACACTGCGCAAATGCGCATCTCTTGCTAGTGCAATAATAGGCATATAGCGCGGCAGCTGCGGCCCTTGTTCCTGTTCACGTATAAAGTGTTTAACAATACGATCTTCCAAAGAGTGGAAACTAATAACCACCAAACGACCACCTACAGCCAACATAGCCGGCGTATCGGCCAACATATTTTGCAAATCCTCTAGCTCGCCATTAATATGGATGCGTAAAGCTTGAAAGCTACGCGTTGCTGGATGCTTGCCTTTTTCTTGTGCTCTAGTTGGAATAACGTCGGATATCAGCTCGGCCAACTCACGCGTACGACTGAAAGGCTTTTTTTCACGGCGCAACACAATATGCTTAGCAATCAAGGCGGCGAACTTCTCTTCACCATAAACCTGTAAAACACGGCGAATATCGTACTGCTCGGCACGATTAATCCACTCCGCCACGGTTTCACCTTGGCTTTGATCCATGCGCATATCTAAAGGGCCATCACGCATAAAACTAAAACCACGCTCGGCCTGATCAAGTTGTGGTGATGACACGCCTAAATCCAATAAAATGCCATCAACACAAGCTGCCACACCGGCCTCTTGCAATACATCCTGCATACGTGAAAAGCTGCCATGCACAACATGCACGCGCGGATCTTGCGCCTGCAATTCTTCTGCTGTCGCTATTGCTTGTTCGTCCTTATCAAAAACAAACAAACGCCCCTTATCGGACAAATGCGAAAGCAGCACACGACTATGCCCGCCACGGCCAAAAGTGCCATCGACGTAGATGCCGTCTGCTTTAATATTTAATGCCGCTACAGCTTGATGCAGCAATACTGATTCATGCATGGTCAGCCTCTTACTTAAAGTACAAGACCAGCTAAATCATCTGGTAATGTATCACCTAATAAACCTACATCACCGGATTCCGCCGCCCACAACTCGTCACTCCACAGCTCCATCTTGTGGCCTTGCCCCACCAACGCAACGCGCTTATCCATCGCAGCGTACTCACGTAATAGGGCTGGCAGTAAAATCCTGCCATTACTATCTATATCTAAATCGTTCGCATAACCAAAAAACAAACGCTGAAAACGTTTATTGTCCGGATTCATCGAGGGTAGCGACTGCACTTTCTCTGCAACAACTTGCCACTGCGCCAAAGGATATAGCACCAGGCATTTCGCCCGCGTATCAATGGTGACAACAACTTTGCCATTCAGGGCGTCACGATGCCGGGATGGCAAAGCTAGCCGCCCCTTCGCATCAAGACTGAGGTACTGCGTACCAAGAAACCCTAAAGACACTGTCATTTCCCCACTTTTTTATTATTTTACGCTAAATAAAGCCACTGCGCCCCACTTTCTTCCACTTTCACCCACTCGAGTCCACTATAAAAAGGAATAAGTGCACTTGCAAGTTACAGTTGCGCGAAAAAGCTATATAAATCAGAGGAAAAGGAAGTTTTTCAGAAAAACGTGAAGGAGAAAATACAATTGTTTTGTAAAACAAAAAGATAGAAAGCAGACCTTATGCTTACTATTAAATAGCAAACATAAGGCTCTGTTTAATAAGGAGTTGAGTCAGCCGATAAGCCGGGTCCTGTCGTGGACAATCATTCATCTAGGATGTGCGTCACCACACACCTCAAGCAACCTACCCAAACCCAGCACGGGTCGCGCCAACGGGTTTCTATTTGGTCTTGCTCCGAACGGGGTTTACCATGCCACACCTGTTGCCAGTTGCGCGGTGCGCTCTTACCGCACCCTTTCACCCTTACCGGCTCCGAAGAGCTTAGGCGGTATACTCTCTGTTGCACTTTCCGTAGGCTCGCGCCTCCCAGGCGTTACCTGGCGTTCTACCCTATGGAGCCCGGACTTTCCTCCCCCTGCACGCAGGCGGCGATTGTCTGGCCAACTCGAGCGCTAGAGTAACAAGCTATTTCAGTTTTTCAAACTTAATATGTACTCATATACAGCTTTTTTTGGCACAGCGCAGTATTCCGCCACTATTTTACTGAGCGTATTCGGGCTTAACTCGTCCTTGAGCAAGCCAACTAAGCGTTCGGTCTCAGCACCGAGCTGCTCAGCTTTTTGCTTTTTCTCACCTTCTAAAACCAAAACAAACTCTCCGCGCTGCTGGTTACTGTCTGCCTGTACAAACTCACACATCGCCCCTAACGGTAGCAGCTTGATGGTTTCAAAGGTTTTGCTCAGTTCTCTTGCTAGGCAAATCGGTCTATCCGGGCCAAATACCGCCAGCATATCGTTTAAGCACTCAACAATCCGATGTGGCGCCTCATAAAACACCATAGTGCGCGGCTCCGTTAACAAGGCCTGCAAATTATCGCGCCTAGCTTTGCTTTTTTGCGGCAAAAAGCCCTCAAAGCTAAACCTATCAGTGGCCAAGCCAGCAACACTTAAAGCGGCGATCGCTGCACAAGCGCCAGGTATAGGCACAACGCAGATATTTTGCTCATGGGCTTGCTTCACTAAACGGTAGCCCGGGTCTGAAATTAGGGGCGTACCTGCATCCGAGATCAAGGCCACATTCTTGCCTTGTTCTAATAGTCGAAATAGCTTTTCTATTTGGGCATCATCGCTAAACTCATGATAAGCTTGCATCGGTGTGGTGATGGCGTAATGCTGCAGCAGTCGCCCACTATGCCGAGTATCCTCGGCGAATATATAATCAACCTGCTGCAAAGTAGCGATCGCACGTTGGCTAAAATCATCTAAGTTGCCGATTGGCGTGGCAACAATATAAAGAGTCGAAGACATTGACAGTTTCCAGTCATAGCAAGGCAAACATGGTAAAACAATTTTATATTTTTCTCTTGTTGTTTATCAGCAGTTTCTTATTGAGTTGCTCCTCACAAGCCCCTTTACCCACAGATATCACTGGCACGCAAAAAATAGTGAATGCTGAAGAGGCGGCTTTTTACAAAAGAATCCAACAAATCGATGCGTGGTTAGAATCTGGCCAACTTGAAAGAAGCGAAAAACACATCATTGCACTGGAAGAAAAAGCCAATAGCGATAATCAGCGTTTATTGCTGATTTATGCTCGCACGCGCTTAGCGATCGCGAACGATGATTACCTCAGCGCCAGCGACCTATTAAACAGCCCGCAAGTGCTCACCTATTCTGCATCAGCGGACAATAGAAGCGTGGTATTAACCAGCTTATTGAAAGCGGACATACTCGAACATCAACAGCAGTTTTTGGCCGCTGCACACTTACGCGTTTATCTTGCTCCGCTGATTGATGATGAAGCCGTTTACCTGAAAAATCACCAAGCGATTTGGCAATTGCTTAACCAAAGTAATACACAAGTAATTGACCCCAATCAGTTTGCTGGCGAACAAGATATGCTGCAATGGCTGCAGCTGAACCGAATCGTACAAAACCATACATTAGCCTTAAATGCGCAGTTGCAAGCCATAGAGAACTGGCAGCGCGAATACCCACGCCACCCTGCTGCCATCATGCCACCGGAAAATATTCAGCTTTTAGGCCAAGCGCTGCAACTACGCCCCAAAAAAATCGCGATTATTTTACCTACCGTTGGCAAGTACAGTAATCACGGCACGGCCATCCGTGATGGCTTTATGCAGGCTTGGTATAGTTCTAACTATCAGCCTGAGCTTACCTTTTATATTTTTGATGACTCTCCTGGTTTTATCAATGTCTATAACGAAGCCGTATTTGATGGCGCAGATATGGTCATTGGCCCCTTATTTAAAGAGCAAGTACAAAGCTTATACGAGCTAGGCGAAAGTCTACCGGTGCCGACAATTGCTTTAAACCGTTTAGACAATGGCGCAGAAAGTCGCCCCGATAATCTCTACGAATTTAGCCTATCCATTGATGATGAAATTCAATCGCTGATCACCCTAGCGCAGCATCAGCAGCTGCAAAACGCGATGATTATTCATCAAGCCGATAGCTGGGCAGCTAAAGCCGCAGAAACCTTCAACCATCAATGGCAGGAACAAGGCTTTATATTAGCTAGCGAAAGCTTTAGCACTAACCGCGAGCAAGCCACCCTCATCCAAAACATCTTACATATCGATAAAAGCCGCCAGCGTAATATTGAGCTGCAACGGTTAACCGGTTTAACCCTCGAGTTTGAACCGCGCCGCCGCCAAGATGTGGATTTCATTTTATTAATCACCCGCCCGGAAGCTGCAGCATCACTACGCCCTTTATTAGCGTTTTATTACGCCAGCGGCATCCCCATTTACGCAACATCTAGTATCTACCGTGGCTATAGCAACCCGATTATTGACAATGATTTAAGCGGCGTGCACTTTACCGATATTCCTTTAGTTATCAGCAATCCCAGCATGCTGAGCCAACGCTACCAACAATCACCCGTTATCCGCATGTATGCCATGGGCATGGATGCTTTTGCGTTAAGCGAGCGAGCCAGCTTAATGGCGCATTTACCGGCTATGCAACTTGCCGGCGCGAGTGGTACGCTGAGCATGAAGGATAATAATATTGTTAGACAAACCGCCTATGGTCGCTTCTCACGCGGGAAAGTTTACCCAATGGAGCTACCCACAGCCATCAAGGATGATGAAAATGATACCCAAAAAACCAACAACACTCTCGATCGGTAAGCAACACGAAAAACAGGCAGAAACGTTTTTACAGCAGCAGGGTTTATATAGCATCACCAATAACTTTCGCTCGCGCATGGGCGAAATCGACCTCATTATGCAGCATGAGCAATGCTTAGTTTTTGTTGAAGTGCGTTATAGAAAAAACGCTTTTTACGGTAGCGCCGCAGAAACGGTTAACTACCAGAAACAAAGAAAACTGGTGAAAACTGCGTATTACTTTTTAGCACGCTATCCACAATATCAGAAAATGGATTGTCGCTTTGATATAGTAGGCATTAGCCAACAGGGTCAACAAATCGACTGGATTACCAACGCCTTTAGTGAATAATAATGTCTATATTTGAAATCATCATCAATCACTACAATAGCCAAATCGATGCTATTTCTCGCCATACCGAAGCATTGACGCCCTATATTGCAGAAGCTGCCCACTTATTAGCACACACATTGCAAGAAGATGGCAAAATTCTCTGCGCCGCTGCCGGTCATAATTATGCTATCGCCCAGCATGCTTGTAATGAGCTAGACAGCCTTAATCAGCACCGTCCAGCATTACCTTGCATACTATTAGGCAATAGCCAAGGCATGGCAGCCGCCATCGATCAAGATGAAGAACAAGTGCAGCAATATTATGCACGCCAAGTGAGTGCATTAGGCCATGCAGGCGATACCTTGCTCGTGCTTGCGCATTCAGGCCAAGAAACAAGCTTAATCCATGCTATACAGGCAGCAAACAACCGTGGCCTATCGGTACTAATTATCAATAGTAGCGAACAATCTTTAGCGCCAGTCGCCAACCCTAACCATGTGAGCATTGACTTACACAGCGTGGATAAAGCCCAAGCGCTTAGCCTACAATTCATTACTCTGACACTGCTGATAGAATTAACCGAACAATTGCTTTTTGGAACCATCGAATGAAATCTAGCCGCATACAACTCGCACTGATATTTTTGCTCGCCTATTTAATGATTGCCTGTACCAGTATCCGTGAAATGAGCACCGACGGCCCCGTCGCCGAAGACTATGGCAGGCGCACACAGGGCACCGTAGTAGAAGACCGTGAAATAGAAAGCAAAACCACCATAAATCTCAAGCGTGATAGCGCCATTGCTGAAGAATCCAATATCCGAGTAACCGCATTTAATCGGGTTGTACTGCTAACCGGCCAAGTACCGACTCAAGCGGCCAAAAACCAAACAGCGCGTGTAGCCCAGCAAGTGCGCCATGTACGCAATATACATAATGAATTAGAAATCGGCCCTAGCGTTGGCTTTGGTCAGCGCAGCAAGGACAGAATGCTAGCCACAAGAATACGCACGCGCTTGATGGCGGCCGACGATGTGGAATCCGGCCGCGTTGAAATGGTGGTTGAGAATGGCGTTGTATACTTTATGGGTTTGGTGACGCGCGCCGAAAGCCAGCGTATTATTCATGCTGCGCAGCAATCATCTGGCATTCAAAAAATTGTCAAAGTGTTTGAATATATTGACGATAAAAAGCCTTAAATCGATGCTAAGCACGCTGCGCCAAAGCGCTGTTTAACTGCTGCATGGCTTGCTGTAGCACGGCTGTTTGCGTACCGATATTTAAACGCATAAAACCACTACCACCCGCGCCAAAGCTATTGCCTTCGTTCAAACCAAGGCCTGCCTTATCGATAAAAAAGTGTCTTAGCGCCATATCACTAAGACCCAAGGCACGACAATCCAGCCACATCAATGCAGTTGCTTCGGGCATCTGACAAGCGATTGCACTCCCACTGAGGCTTGCTAAAACCTGTTGGCTATTACGTTGCAAATACTGCCGCAAAGCATCCAGCCACTCATCACCATTCGCATACGCTGCATTGAATGCAGCCATTACTAACGGGTTAAAGGGATTAACATGCAAGCGGCTAAATACGTGGCGAATCGCTTTTTTATCCGCCGCGTGTGACACCACCAAAGCAGCAAGATTAAGCCCTGGGATATTAAACGTTTTACTCGGTGATAACGCCGTAATCAAACGTAACTCTGGCGGCGCAAGCCTCGCTAAGGGAACATGCTGCTGGCCCTGATAGATTAAATCACAATGGATATCATCACTGACAATAATCAACTGATGGCGCAAGGCTATATCAATTAACTGTTTTAACTCTTCTTCACGCCACACTCTACCCACGGGATTATGCGGGCTGCACAATAACAACATCTTTGCTTTTTTTGCTTGCTGCTCTAATAAAGTAAAATCAAAAACATAACCCGCCACCGTCTCTTTGAGCGGGCTGACTAACAGCTCGCGTTCAGACTTTTCTACTGCGGCAAAAAATGGTGGGTACACTGGCGTAGGCACAATAACCGTATCACCCTTTTCGGTTAACGCCTGGATTGTGGCAAACAAGGATGGCACAACGCCGGCGCTTAGCATCACTTGCGCAGGATTTATCTGCCACTGATGGCGGCGAAAAAACCACGCATATAAATTCTCATATAAACTATCAGGCGCAAAACTATAGCCAAAAACAGGGTGGGATAAACGCTCTGCTAAAGCCTCTTGCACACAAGGTGGCGCAGCAAAATCCATATCCGCCACCCACAACGGTATAACATCCTCACGGCCAAACTTGGCTAAGCGATTATCGTATTTTTCACAGTGCGTAGCCTGACGGTTGATGGGGGTATCAAAGTTAAAACTCATTTCAATCCTTCTGCTTATCGGTATTCACGGGCAAGCCCCTGCCGCTAATATTGCACTGAACACAGCCCTAAGCAAGAACAGCGTTACATTACACTTAATACGTTGAGTTTATGTACTAGGCTTGACCCACATCAAGAGGCCCAATGCCTAGCTCCCTTAAATTGACCATAACCTTTCACAGACGAATACTTATTGGAGTGAATTATGCGTAAGACTTTACTTGCATCTTGCCTACTCAGCACAAGCTTTATCGCCCCGGCCGCCTTCGCTTTTGAGGCGGGTGATATTATCCTTCGCGCAGGCGCTATCGGCGTAGAAACACATGAGAGCAGCTCCGCCATTAAAGGCGACAGGGGCATTATTGCCGGCGCCAACCTAGGCGGCAAAGCCACACTGAATAACGATATACAATTAGGCCTGAACATTGCCTATATGTTTAACCAGCACATCGGTTTGGAGTTATTAGCAGCCAGCCCATTTAAACACGATGTCAAAGTGCAAGGCACATCTCCGACTATCGATGGCAAGCTCGGCAGTCTAAAGCACTTACCACCAACGCTTAGCGTGGTTTACTATCCGATGTTTGATAAGCAGTCGATTTTTCAGCCCTATGTGGGCGCAGGTATTAACTACACCTGGTTTTTTGACGAGCGCGCTAGCACACTTGCTAAGGCGGGTGATAATGCCGCAGGTGTACCGCTAACCAAGTTTAAAGCTGAGAATACTTGGGGCTGGGCCGTACAAGTCGGTGCTGACCTTATGCTAACGGACAACATTATGCTCAACGCCCAAGTGCGTTATATTGATATTGATACCACAGCCACGGTTGAAGCCGCCGGCGGCGCGGGACGCGCAAAAGTTGATATTGACGTGAAACCTTTGGTTTATATGTTAGGCGTGGGTTATAAATTCTAAGCTAACTCGTAGGAGCGACCTTAGTTGCGATAAACACTCTAAAAACAAACCCTTAGGTGAGCCTTAGAAGTTACATCGCGAAAAAGTTTCGCTCCCACGCACAATCAAACACATCCTATTATTGGCTGCTCATGCGCCACTTCTTGCCACGCTTTTTACTTGCACGCTGCAAACGTAAATCTTTCGGATCACACAGTAAAGGTCGATAAATCTCCACCCTATCCAAAGCCTTTAACACATAGCTGACAGGATCAATCAGCTGACTAAAAACACCCATAGGCGCATTATCGATATCGATTTCAGTAAAACGCAAAACAATGCCCGAAAGCTTTACAGCCTGCAAAGCAGTCGTCCCCTCTTCCACCGTCAAATGCAATAAACACTGGGTATCAGGCAGGGCAAAGGCGACTTCAATATCGATTAGATCAGCCATAAATAACTTTAGCCCTTAATGCCATAGCATCCACCATATTATTGGCAACACCATCAAAAAGCCTTTTACTGGCTGCGGCAAATAAACGGTTATTCAGGCTAAACTGCAAATCGAGCACAACTTTGCAGGCATCTTCTCTTAAGTGCTGAAAAAACCACCGACCTTCAAATGCATCAAAAGGGCCATCTTGTAAAGTCATGACGATAGTTTTTGGTGCTTCTAAAATATTACGCGTCACAAAATGCAGTTTGATCCCTTTTTTTTCTAAATGTAGGCTAGCGAGCATTGCATCTTCCGTTTGCTCATGCACAATAGCTCCCACGCAACCATCCATATAAGAAGGATAAGCGGCCACGTCATTCACTAATGCAAACATTTTTGCATCAGAATACGGTAATAAAGCGGTACGATGGATATGAGACATAGCTTCCTCTAAAATAGGGCGACTATTTTCTGGAATTCAGCGACAATTCTCAAGCCCTGATTAATAAAGCACACAATAATGAGTAAGAAAAAAGCAAAACCTACCAGCAATGTCATTGCCCAGAACAAAAAAGCACGCCATGACTACTTTATCGAAGACCGTTTCGAAGCCGGTTTGCAATTAGCAGGCTGGGAAGTAAAATCTTTACGCGAAGGCAAAGTACAGTTAGTCGATAGCTATGTGCTATTTAAAGACGGTGAAGCGTTTTTACTTGGCTCTTTAATTTCGCCCTTAGCAACGGTTTCCACCCACTACGTTACCGACCCTACGCGCACACGTAAATTATTATTGAAACGTCGCGAAATCGACAAGCTGTCCAGCAGCGTAGCACAAAAAGGCTATACCTGCGTGTGTACCAAATTATATTGGAAGGGCCACTTGGTCAAAGCCGAAATTGCTCTTGCTAAAGGCAAGGCCGATTACGACAAACGAGCTGTGGAAAAAGAGCGTGACTGGAATCGCGAAAAGCAGCGCATATTGCATAAATCACAAGACTAAACCTAATTTTTTACAAAAAATATCCCTCCAGACTTGAAATAATTCTTCACGCCCTTATTAAGTCGATAAGGGTAGTTGATTAAAATACCCGAAAAAGATAGCGCTATCACATTATTTAACAACCTTGCTTCTTAGAAAGGAGGCCTGTTATGGCTACATCTTTATCATTATCACCTTTATTTCGTCAAACCGTTGGCTTTGACCGTTTCAATGATCTTTTTGATGCACTAAGCAACGATATTGACAGCAAACCGGCGTTTCCGCCCTACGATATTATTAAAACCGGCGAAAATGACTATCGCATCGTCATGGCTCTTGCTGGCTATAGCGACAGTGATATCCATATCACTTTAGAAAACGACACATTAAAAGTCAGTGGCAAAGCCGAACAAAGCACGCAAGAAACCAGCGAGGAATACCTCCATCGTGGTATTGCCAAACGCAGTTTTGAGCGCAGCTTTAGACTAGCCGACCATATGCGGGTAGAAAGTGCAGAAATGGATAACGGCATGCTGAACATCCATTTGCACCGTGAAATACCCGAAGAGAAAAAGCCGCAGATGATACCCATCAGTACACGTAAAGCGGCAATAGAACAGTAATCTCACTAAGGGCAGTAATACTGCCCTTTCATTTGCTATTTATGGCAACAACAACGATAATCCACGACC